>Ga0233437_1001013_pt1 | contig 55402 bp, 76 predicted proteins | sample SI_122_August201_FD_182714 | JGI IMG/M metagenome (GOLD analysis project Ga0233437, IMG submission 182714) | Seawater microbial communities from Saanich Inlet, British Columbia, Canada - SI_122_August2016_200_MG | ecosystem: Environmental > Aquatic > Marine > Inlet | place: Canada: British...
GTTGGAAGAGAGATTATGAAGAATTAGAAATTGTGGGCGTTCCTTCCATTATAAGGGACGGCGCTGTTGGAAAAAGGTTCTATCTTAAAACTCTTATTTAACGTATGCTGGAAATTGCTTTTTCTGCAGCCCCAGAACCATTATCCCGGTCATATAACCAAGGATTGAGGGTGTCTCCAGAAAGATCGACTTTCATAACTCTTCCATGAAGGTACTGAAACTTTTCTTGACCAGAATCTAATAACTCTTGTGCTTGTCCACGAGTCATTGGAGAAGGATCATGAACCCACTCTCCATTACCCTGCTGTTTTGAAGAATTATAAAGCGCAGCTAAAGCTTCTGCCCTATCGATACCTCTAAGATCTATTTGTGTACTTGTCATTGTTATGATTGTAGTTAATTGCTTATAAACTTTTCTATTATGTTACCCTTTTAAAGTAAAACCATATGCTGGAGGTTGGAGCTTTTTTTAGAACTACTAACAACAAGTACAATGTAACTTAGACCCGCCAAGTTCATCAATATTGTTAATTCCGCCATAAGAAACTGAACAATCACTTCCTGTATCAAAAATCCAGCCACTTTCCCCATAGGAACCATAATCTTGTTTTATACAAATCTTTTCAATATCCATACAAACATCATCACAACTTATTGAATTTGAATTGCCATATTCTGAGTTTTGAGTTTCGGTAACCTCGCAAGAATTTAGTGTTTGCATTACATTAGATTTATATGAAGATTTTAACTCGAGATAATCTGCCCTTAAATTAGTTAATTCAACAGAGTTGTAAATTGAAAACCCTATGGATATTAAAACAAGAACAACCAAGGATATTGTAAACACCTTTCCCATATTTAAAACAATATAAAACACTATTTAAAACTTTTCCTAGAGAAGATTCCGGGTAGAAAATAAAAGACGCCCCAACCGATAGTAGTGCGGAAGTTTTATCTTATGACTTCAATCACCCCTGCAGGAATCTTATCAATAACTCTAATATACGCTCTTTTCTTTTTCTTTAGATAAGGTTCATACTTTTTTATTCCAGATTTTTTTATAACTTTTCTAAAATTTTCAAAAGAGCCATAAGGAGACTCCCAATAACCTTTCTCGCCCAAGATATGAATTTTGGCATTTTCGAAAAATTTCTCACTAAGATTAACCCTAAGTAAGAAGTTGGTAAATTTCATTTTTTTCTTTGCCCAAACAAACAAATCATCCATCAATTTTTTCTGAGTCTTAGTTAGTTTTGTATCAAACCCTTTTATTCCTCCTATCAACTTCAGAACATTTCCTGCGATTGCTCCGCCTTTAAATCTTTTGACAAAATCTTCAGTTTCTTCTAAATCAATTGCAAAATCAACAAAAGGATTATCTAAATCCAATCTAGAAGTCTTAACTGCCTGACTTCCACTAGGATAAACACCTTTCCAATCAAGAGTCATTTTAAAACCCTCACCCTCCAAGATTAAAACTAAATCATATAATCTTTCAAGTTTAGGACGAATTTTTGTATAGGGACAGTAATTTGGATCAAACCCATCTTTCAAAACTTCTTTCAAATGTTCTTTTGTTTGAGTTCTATATGCATACCCATTAGAAACGTATTTATCATAAATTTTTCTTAGTTGTTTGTCTTCCATTTTATCTGCCTCTTTAAAATATATACCTTTCAAGGTTTTTAATAGTTTTTATAGATGAAGTTCAACTCCCGCACTACTCCCGAATTTAAAAAATATATTCAAATTAAAATCACCGATGATAAAGATTATAAAAAGTATTATACCCTAGGGACGCCCCAACTTGAGAGGATAACCGAATATGGAGTAACATAAAATACCAAACAGATTTAATTAAAATTTTATGAATTAGCCGCATGGCCCATCTACTGTATATATGGGGCGCGGCTTTTTACAATCCACCTACTTTTATTAACTATGCATTTCTATGATAAAATGTTTTATAAACTTGGATTTACTAATTTGATTATGGAAAGAAACAGAGAATTTTATGATAGTTATGTGCTGGCTGCTGTTGGCAGAGGAGAAAACCCAGTTGAACGGGCTGAAAGAAAGGGAGTATCAGGGTATGAGGTTTTGACAAGTACATGGAAGCTTCTTTCAGAGGGGAGAATTAACGCGGATGAACATTGGGATTTAAGTTTGGCTTAATTTAAGAAAATAAGAATATTTATATATCTCAATATGTTAAAAATCTTATGGATAAAAAAAGGCTAATTGGCTTATTTTTCATTTTCTTAGGTATGTCTCTGGTGCTTGGAGACATTAAAGTGACTGGAGCAGTCATAGGCGGAGGATTTTTCAGCTCTTTAGGTGTAGTTGGAGTTTTAAGTTTTGTATTGGGAGGGATGCTAGTTTTTATGGGTGAAAGACCTGGAATTATGAAATATTCTCTGGAAGATATTTTTAAGGATGAAACCTCTAATAAATTTAGAAAAAGTGCAACATATCTAGGGAAAGCACATATAAAAAGAGGAAGCGGCGATCTCCCTCCAAGAACGAAATTTCCTAAAGAAACATATGAAGAATTATTTAAGCTTCTTGAGCTGGAGAAAAATCAACATTTAAAATTACCCAATGCACCAAGTTTTCAAATGAGGTATGGAAGACATAAGTTATCAGGAGGAATTCCCGAACTAGAATTAGGTGATGGTGTTGTTACATATGATGCAAAAACCTTGAGTACGGGCCACCGAGGAAAGTTTAGATATGTCTTTGAAAAAGGAAAATATCTCGGCCTGGCCCAACATAGTAAAAGTAGTGCTGGACAGGTCTACAAATGGGCTTCTTAGTTTATAGAAACTTTAACAGGAGAATCAAGTAATACATAATCTCCAGAATTTTTGTATCGTGAAATTCTAGTTGGATTAAAAGGTATGGTATATTTTCTATTCCAATTTTCTATTTCATCTATAACATCTTTATCTAAACACTTTCCTTGTCTATAGTCTGCTATTTTTTCTGCAATATCATCTCTAAACAGGGTTTTGTGTTTGTATACTTTTTGAACTCTTCCAGAGACTTTTCCTAAATCTGAAAAATAGACCATGCTATTTTCTCCGAACTGAAAATATTGCTCTAAGTCTTTAAACGATGTAGAAAAAAATACCCTACCTAATGTAAATTCAGGTTTATCTTCAACATATGCAGGAGCTAAAATCTTTTGATTTGGAGAACCAACATGAAATGCAACATATTCTAGCTGAATTTTTCTACCATCAATGACGGCAGAGTTTCTTGTTATAATCTTCCCTTCTTCATGCCAATTATTATCAAGTAACTCTAAATTTCTCTCAGAAAGTGCTCTTACTGCTGCCTTATTTAATTGTTCCATTTTAAAATTATTGAATATTTAGATTTTGTAAAACCCTAAACAATTAGCAGAATTACCATTTGTCTTTCTAACTTCTCCTTCGTACGCTTCTCCTTCGACCCATAATCTATTTCCATAAACACTTGCTGTTTCATAAAAATCTTGGGTTTCTTTCCTCACATCTAATGCCTTTGTTACATTTCCAGGCCCTTTAACGCTTTCCCCATAAGCATCTTCTCCCGCTCTAAGTGTAACGCAAGACGAAACACCTCCCATTGCTGTTGCAATATCAATTAATTTATTGCCAAATTTTGTACTAATAGAAATTCTTCCAGGACCATATTGTGTACCTTCTGAAGTTGTTTTTGTTTTACCCTCATAAGCTGCTACCTCTGTCAGAGTTAATCTACGCTCTGTTCCTTCAGGATCTCTTGCCACAACAGTTCTCCCAAGTAGATCTTGTGCAACAGCATCTGATCTTCTTGCAAAAAATTCTCTTGTTAATTTTGTCATAATAAATTACAGCTATGAAGATTTATAAGCTTTATGGTTGTTATCATTATAAAGTCGTGCTAATCTTCAGTTTCGTACCTCCTTACGAATTCATCTAAGTGGTCTTGCTCTGGAGGAAATGCTTGGGTTAAAAGATTTCTTCTATGCAATTCCTTATATAGGCCACCATCTATCTTTTGTAGTTGTTTCCTACCGGGGTTTAATTCTCTATAATTTTCCTGAAAATAGAGTAATGGATCTGTTGTTGACCAATTTCTTGGATTTCTTCTTCTTCTCTCGAAAGATAACTTTTCGAGAAGGCCTGCCGCAAGTAAAGCTCCGTAAAGCCCCGGGTCTTTTTTCTGTAACTGTCCTCTACTAAGAGTAGTTCCAGCATAATATTGTTGATAATAGCTCAAGGGATTTCTTTCTGACCATTTTCTTCGTTTTCTTCTTCTTTTATTCTTCGTTTTCTCCGGAATTGCTCCGTCAATCAAGCTCTTTTTTACCAAAGCAGAATATAGGCCCGGATCTTCCTTGCGTAATTCTCCCCTACTTATCTCCCTCCCTGCATAATTTCTTCTAAAAAATTTAAGCGGATCTCCTATTCTCCTATTTGTTCTGATAATTACTCCTTCATCTTCGAGACTTCTTAATATGTTCCTTTTAAGAGATTCTTTATATAAAATATCGGAAGCTTCCCTTAATTGAAGAGGAGAAAAATGTTGGAAATCTTTTCTTATAGCTTCTGTTATTTCTTCATCGGACATCTCTGCCCAAAATCCATCTGGCCTTCTTTTATTTCCCACCCTCCTATACCCCCACTCTAACAGTTTTATTTTTGACTTTCAACCCTGGAATAGATTCTGGAAGTATTCTAACCTCTCTTTTTTCTTTTCTCTTCTTTTGAGAAGATCTTTTGGTTGATTTTCCCCTTCCAACCCCCTCCGCCCTACTTTCTCTCTCGATATCTCTAGCTATTTTATCTAAATCAGGATTATGTTTCATCCTGGATTCAATTTCTTCTGCAACATAATGTTCGGGCTGTCTTGTTGGGGTGAACCAAAAATTATCCACTGACGTATTTGTATCTGGATCCCTAGATTTTCTAGCAAGCAAAAAATGAGATCCGGCTATTTTGTTCGCATATGCTTGAGCATATTTGTCTCCAAATAATTTTTTAAGATTTTCTCTAGTTTGTGGGTTTACAACAAATCCCACATTTCTATCAGTAACTAAATCAAATCCTAATCCTTCAACCCCTGCATAAAAGTCTCTTTTTGCGTTTTCTCCCCTAACTTTTCTGTCTGCAAATTCCATATTATTTACAACTAACCCCATGAGTCCGTTTGGACGAAGAATTCTATTTGACTCTACAATACAATTTTTAACTTCCTCTGGATTATTTAATAATGAAAGTGATTGATTATCTACCATATCAAAACTTCCATCATCCAATGCACTATTCCTTCCAGTCATATCACCTAAAATTTGATTAGGGTTACTTCCCTTATCAAGCATCCCCTGAGAAGTATCTCTATCAAATACTATTGGGATATTGAATCCATGCTGTTTCAAATCTGCCTCGAGAGAATGATACGCATTATACAATAAAGATGGTCCTGCCCCCTCAGATAAAACCCTGGTTGGAAATTCAATTTCCCCAGCTTCTGCACGATGCATAAGATTTGCAATTTTGGCCATGTGAACAGGATACACGCTAAGATCCTGAAGAGAATTCACATAAAGCTCTATAAATTCTGGATTTTTCCAACAATCCTTATCTTGACCCATCCACCTTATCAGCCTTTGTCCATCAGTTATTCCTTCATATTCTCTTTCTGTATTCGTTATATGAACATGACTTGGCCTATGAACTTTCTTTTTTACTCCAAAATCTCCATATCCCACGTCAGCCTCTAGAACATTGATTGCCTGGCCGCCAAGGCCCCCACTGATTAATTCATTTAGTCTAGGTCTTCTATTCCCATTTTCATTTAGAAGTGCTCTTTCTCTCTTTGTTTGAACCCCGCCCTCAACTGCCAATTGAATATTCTCTTCCTTTTCATATACATAATCTCTTACTGCTTCATCAAGAGCCCTTAGTGGTTCTCCTTTGTTGTCCGTTTCATTTAATACCCCATAGAAATGCATAATTTTTACATCTTTATCTTGACCTCTACGAATTAATCTGGCTTGTCCTTGGTGTTGTGTTTTTGGAGAATAATCCCTATCTAAGAAAAAGCCCCAATTAGCAGCGGTTAAATCTATTCCCTCACTAGCAGAATCAGTGGTACATGCAATTCCTCCAAGTTCATCTTCTAAGCTATTTACAACCCTATCTCTTTCTGTTCTTCCATTCTTGTCAATTACTCTTTCATTTTTGCCATCTATAATACCTATTTTTAAATCAATTCCCAGCTGCTCTTTAACTCGATCTTCTAATCTTTCGCTAAGAGACTTATCAAAACCTAGGGATTCATATTCTGCATCAAGTCCTAACTTATGATATCTCTCTTGCAGTCTTTCATGTCCAGCACGCGTAACTCCATTTTGGAATTGACTTGAAAATATCACAAACTTTTCACCATTTGCAACTGGCCCCTTTTCTGAAGTTAATATTTCTTCTAATCTTTGATATTTGCTAGAATCTTGAATGGTAACTTTTCCCAATAAACCCAGCTTTCCCAATATCTCTGGATCAACCAATCTCGGATCAAGAACTGCTTTTCTTGCTTCTATCAACCAGTTACCAACTTGTTTTCCTGCAAGATATTTATATAATGTTTTTTGCGTGTCACTCAATTCTACACCCTCTTCAAATTCATCATGATAAAGGTGCGGATTAATCTCTTCTGCTGTTCTTCTTGATGTATTCTGATGTAGGAATGTGTAAAGAACCCTTGGACTAGATTCAATCTTCTTATCAAAGTCTATTGGATTATCACAAACCAATTCAGGAACGAGAGGGCATTTACGAGGATTCAATAATTGATATGCTGCGGCGTAATCTCCAATCTTATCTGGAATCGGTGTTCCAGTTAAAAGAGTAAGATATTCTGATTTACTTCCAATTCGCCTAGCACATTCAGCTTGAGATCTTTTTTGTCCCTTCGTTTTTTTACTCATATTCTTTACGTTGTGGGCTTCATCAATAATGGTATAGTCAACTCCTAATTCTTCAATGACTTCTGCTAAATCTTTCCCTTCTCCATTGACTGTCACCGATTGGTAAAGCTGTTCGTAATTAACTACAATCCATTTTGCATCCTCTAAAGATCTAACGAAGTTGTCATCTTTTTTTTGTCCATTTACTGTAAAAACATCTTGTTTGCCAGCCAAATATCTAACACTATCTTCTCCTATTAAGCCCCTCTCCCAAGCATCTCTCTTTGTTGCATTTGGACAAATAACAACAGTCCTTTGAAATTGCCTCCCCTCCTCTTTCATTCTTTGTTCTATTAGCGGCTGTGCCATAATTGCAGTTGCTGTTTTACCCGTACCACAGTCATCAAAAACACCGAACCTTTTTTCTTGAACAATATGATGAAGATTAGCTTTTTGGTGTAACGATGGCAATGTATTTCTTCCAGACTTAGTATCTCGAAATTCAGGATTTATTCCAGGAACATTAACTGCCATATATTGCAAATAATCAGTTTTTAATTCTCTATAAATATCTCTTAAATTTTCATTAACTTCCTGACTTATTCCTCTATCAAGAAGTTTAAGCCCAGACTCCATATTTTCATTAAATTTTTTAAAGGTTTCTCCTTCTACTTTTTTTCTTAAAATTACACGAAGCCTTCTCTGATATTCCTCTGATCCTGAAAACTCTTCTCTGGGAAGATTTGCTATTAGCCCCCTAGTAGTAGGAGAAATAACGCCTCCTGAATCTGAGTTATAATCTGAATCTTGTGCCCCTCCATCAAATCTTGGCCCCTGATTGGATGATCTTTCTGGCTTCAATTCTCTTTTGTACTGGCCTTCCCCTAATTCCATTCTAATTCTATAAAGATCATCTGCACTTCCAGCTAATTCTCTAATCTCTGGGTCTAAGCAAAATAAATAATTAGCTATTAATGCAGCATCTCTTGTTTCATCACATTGATCAATAAGAGATTTAACTTCATCGCTAACATGTGATCTTATCTCTCCATAAACGGCCTCACCATAAGTTAAATTGAGGTGTCCTCTTCTTCTTGCAAGACTTTCAATTCTTTCAATTCTTTCAGGCGCATAATGTTGCTTTTCCATATCTTTGAGAACTTCTTTCATAGGCTGTTTTCCTTTTGTAAGATATTGCCTTGGGATTCCCCTTTCTTTCAAAAAGCCCATTTCACTATTATCCTTTGTTTTTCTACTCATCTTCTTCATACCTCCTTACGAATTCGTCTAGTCCCTCATTCATTTGAGCAGATATTCTTTTCTTTGCAAGAGGGAAATCTTCAAGCCAACCTTCTCTCCTACCCTTATTAAACCAATATCTCTCATTAGGGTTCTGACTCAATCTCAAACTTTCCGGGTTCCTTGTGTAAAATTGTCTTTCAAAACCATGTTCTTTCCAGGTCTCTTGATCTTCAAATGAAAATTGACTTCGTTGTTGTTTTCTTTTTAGATTAAAGAGCCTTAACCACCCTTCACCAACGCCCTTGTTATACCATCTTCTTTGGTCGGGATTTTTTGAAACTTTAAAATCTCCATGTCCTAGTAAATCATAACCTTTCTTAGTTCCATAAGATCTCCAACTATCAAGGTCTTGAAACATTTCTGCAAGCTTAGAGAAAGTGAAGTCACCTATCCATCCTTCTCTTATGCCCTTTGTATACCAACTTTTACCCTCTTTACTTTTACAAACACTCATAGAATTTTGTCCATCATAGCCCTGGGCTACTCCGTGATCTTTCCATTGATTAAATTCTTTCCATGGGGCTCTTTTAGTAAATTTGAATTCTTGCTTCCATCCTTGACTTCTTCCCCTATAATACCATGCCCTTTCGTTTGGATTACCACTTTCAGACAAACTTACTATAAGCCTTTTTTCATAGCCCTTTTCTATTCCATACTTCTTCCAAGATTCTAGATCTGACCATTCCTGTCTTGTTTCTATAATTCTATCAAAACTAAAATTATCTAACCAATGTTCTGCGACATTCATATGCATGCCCCTATTATACCAGGTCCTTTCGCTAAGATCGGCACTTTTTTGCAAACTGGCAGGATTCCTATCCTGATATCCTCTTCTTAGTCCTTCTCCTTCCCATTTCTCATATGTTGGCCAAGGTGATTTTACCATCCTATTCTTCTATAACCCCTTGTAAAACATCAATATTTAATTCAACAATGGTCCCAGGCTTTAGTTGATTTTCAAGGATTTTAGGTACAACTATAACTGCTTGCCTTCCGTGCTTAGCTATTCGATTTGTTATTGTAAATTGCTTTTTATTTTCCATAGTTAATGGTTCAGAATACGCTTCTGGTATGCGATCACCTCGCAAATTACCCTAATTGATACATCAGATATACATTTTTAAGTCTTTTGTTTGTTGTATCTTAAGAATAGTTACATGCAGAAAGGTTTATAAATCATTTTAATTAAAGATTATTAGATAAAATGAAACTTGAAACAAAATGTGTAACTGATGAAAGAGAAATAAAAGCAGTTAGAAAAGTCTTGAGTAGAATGCAGACAGAAGGAAAATTAACTATTTCTATGTCCAGTGCCAGTATATTTTCAAGGTTTAGTGAAGCAGATTATGATATAGTTGGAGGATGTTATACTACAGTTTCTCCACGTATTCTTGCAATATGTGAAACTAAGCTTGACAGAGGAACAGGAGAATCTAGGGAATATACTCTGATAGGCAACAAGCAAGATTTGGATCAATTTTACGAATTGGCCGAGATTAACAAGAGCTAAGTCGAATAATGAAAACCAAAACAAAATTTACATATACCTGGGTTGCGTTAGTTTTGGGTTTTTCTAGATAAAGAATTAATTCTTGCAATTGAGAATAAAAGTCTATCAGATACTTTCAGAAATAATTTTGAAATAATGTAAAAGGTAGAGAAATAAAAGAAATCACCTTTTTTTATTTTAAAACAATTTATTCTTTGATCATCTCATAGAACCTATCTAGATCTTCTTTGTTGCCAATTAGAGAATATTTTCTTTTCACTAACTGGCCTCCTTGAGTTTCTAGTTCTCTTAATGCTAAGATTGAAGGTTCTTCAAAAGTTAGATATCCTTCTAAATGTTCAGTATTTCCATTATTAAAATCTGCAATTCCAATATATTTAGATCCCAAACCTTCAAAAACTTTTCCTTCGCCCATTAACTTGTCAATAGTCCAAGCTGCCTTTCTGGTCTCATCTAGGCCCTCTAGGTATCTTATTTCTAGTTTCATTTTAAATAATAATGCTTATGAAACCGCATAGGGTATTGATGTGGAAAGTTCTTGCGTTGGTGTGTAAGCTCCCACTTGTCTTTCTAGATGGTCTATTTCCCAGTCGAACCTGCCAGTCAAACCAAGCTTTCTTCTGTTGGGAATAAACTTTTTTCTTAACAACCCCCAAGACATACTATCTTTAAGAGAGATTGAAAGAGCAGGATTTTCAAATACTTCCCCAGTTTCTTAGTTAACTACTGCAATTCCTTGATGAACTGCACTAACAAGTTGACTTTCTTGGGCCGTTATTTGTGTCATCTTTTATTCCTCCCGCTTTCGCTATTTAGATCATTATACATTATCTCGATAATCTCTCTTGCCATTTCTTTCTGAGGACAATCTTTACACAACCATTCTTTCCCATCTCTTTGGCCACCCTTGGAGTTATTTTATCCGCACGAGTTACAGTCCTCCATTTGACCCCCAATGACCCTAGTGCCCTAGAAGTTTCAATTGCCCATTCCGGATTTTCAGTAAAGGTAGTGGCATCTAAGTAATAAAAAGAGTCTGTATTCTTCTCTACGAATTTTAAAGTATCTTGAGGGTCTCGATGGTATACTCTTCTTTCGGGGACCCTGTATTTCTCCCCACAAAAAGAACAATTATGTACGCATCCCCTTTGAACCCTAATCTCTAACTGCCCTGGGTGAATACTATTATATTCTTCCATTGGGAGTAAATCTAATGGTGGATGCGACCATTCTGATCCATCAATAGGCGTATTTTCTACATGAACTCCATTATTTAATCTATCCTTAAAAGTATCATAATCAGAAAGCATTTTTTTAATTGCCTGTTCCCAATTACCCTTACTAAGAACAACATCAAAATGAGGGGATAAAACTTTTGGATTTACAGAGGCTATGGTGCCATAGGCTATTCTTTTCGCAGAACCATTCTCTTGAATTAAATCTGATAATAACTTTGCAGACCGCGCGGTATACGCTTCAACTGGAAGAAAAACATAATCACAATCTCTAGACATTTCAACCAGCTTGCTCCGCTTTTCGGGCCTTACACTTAGATCCAATATTTCTACATCTGCTAACTTCCGGGTATACTCTGCAGTTTCCCCCATATAGACAAAATGCTTGAAAAGGCCTTGCGGCAAGAAGGGTTCCTGAGGCCAAATAAATCCTATCTTTTGCTTCATATATTTAATAGAATAACGGGTATTATAAATTTTACTATTATATAATTACAACTTATAAACCTCACCCATTTCAGAGAAATCCCCTGTTAGGGGATCAAAAAATATAGCAGAAGAGTTAGAAACACCATATACCTCGATACCTTCCATAAAATCCAAAACCTTAGATTTTAGCTCGGGCGTATAGTGAGGGATAATACTGAAGGGAACCATTCCAAGTCCAGGATAACTTACTGAATTGGGGTAATTTTCATCAATTCCTCCTGGAATAATAATTTCCTCCGATAAAATCATAGCCCCCGCACTAAAACCTACTAAGAGTCCCTTATAGGTTATCAAATCATTTGCCAACCCAAGACTATTAATCTGATCAATTAATCTTTTGGGATCGCCACCTAAGATAAATATTACATCAGAGGCTTTAATTTTTCCCCTCATCTCCTGGATACTCATTTCATCCTCGTTTAAACAACTAAATCTTGACAAGCCAAAAGATTCATAAGTTGCCTTTACTGCAATAAGTCTTTTCTCTCTTTTTGATAACTCTTTTACGGCAAAGGGTACAAAAAGCATATTTCCATTTTTTCCAACCCTATCCGCTATTATTTTATCAATTTCTAAAGTTTCTTTTTCTCTATAATCTCCACCACCTATAAAAATTATTTCTTTGTCAAGATGCTCTACCGAATTCAACATTAAAATTTTATTATCCGATTCATTTAATTCTAAAAAAGAAAGAGAGCCATTCTTTAGAAAATTTAGATTTTTATTTAATAATTTCTCTTCCCCTATTAAAAGATTGATTAAAATTTTTCCAATGGATCCATGGCTAACAATCGCCACGCTATTCAAATTTTGGGCCGTGATATAATCTATTACTTCCTTTGCTCTTTCAATCATACTCTCTTTGGTTTCTACAGACGGATGAGATTTATCAACTAGCGAAACATGCTTGCCATTAAAAATACCATAATCTCTCTCCCCGAGTTCTTTTTTTAGAATTAAATTAGATGAGGGGTGCTGAGATTTTATTTTATCCGCAGTTTCTGCCGCTCTTTTATATTCACTTGAAATTATTAAATCAATTTTTTCATCTTTTAGTCTGTCCGCTAAACATTCAGCCTGCTTAATTCCTTTTTTTGATAGGCCTTCGTCTATCTTCCCCTGGATAATTCTATTTTTATTGCTTTCTGTTTCACCATGTCTAATCAGGAATATCTTCATAAAGAAATGAAAGAATAATGTTATAAAAATTTATGTATGGTTTAATTTGATGTTAAGATTGGAAAGTTCAACGCCCCACTTTTCAAAAAACTAAAAATAATTCATTTTACCGACGACAAAAAAAGAGAATGAAGACGCCCCAACCGGGAATTGAACCCGGGTATCCGCCGCGACAGGGCGGTATCTTAGCCACTGGATAATTGAGGCACAAAACATAATCACTCTTTTGATTTTTAAACCTTTCTCTAGGTGTAAATAAAACTAGTTTCCCCTTAACATTTATAAATAACCTTACACTGAACAAATTATGAAAAAGGCGATAATTTCCTTGTTATTCCTATTTCTTGTAACCTTTTCTCTGGCACAAGAAATAAATGTCTATGAGTTTAGTCAACTAGGGTGTCATTATTGTGAAGAGCTTGATGCTTCGGGAATCTTAGAAAAAGTAAACAAAATAGAAAATGTAACCGTAGTAAAATATCTTTTAAATGAAAAAGAAGGTATGGAGTTTTATTCAGAATTGAAAGAAAAATTGGATTTTAGTGCAGGCACCCCAACAGTACTTATTGAATCTGAAGGGAAATATATAAGACTAACAGGATCAACTAATGTAATTGAGAATATAGAAGAATCAATAATTAACTTCGAAAAATATTCTGAGTATCCTAATGGAGGTGGTTCAAAACAAGGACTGACTATCGGAGCAATTCTTCTTGCAGGAATAGTTGATTCAATTAATCCTTGTGCTTTTGGTGTCTTGATTTTTCTTATGATCTCTTTGCTTAATTTAGGGTCTAGGAAAAGAGCACTCAAATATGGCTTACTTTACTCTTTGATTATTTTCATTACCTATTTTGTTGCTGGCCTAGGAATCTTTAGAGTTCTCCAACAGTTTTCAGGAATAAGGAATACTATCTATATCTTTGTTGGAGCCTTTGTTTTTTTAATTGGTTTAATAGAATTTTATGATTATCTTAAAGCAAGAAAGGGAAAGGGTGCAACATTAAAAATTTCTCCAAAGATAAAACCATTTATAGAATCTAAATCAAAACAAGGAACTATAACTGCTATACTTGCTCTTGGAATTGTTGTTGCTCTTTTCGAACTTCCATGTACTGGTGGAATATACTTAGGAATAATCTCCCTACTTCTGGAAGCTAAAACTCTTGGAATCTTTTATCTTTTAATTTATAATCTTATTTTTGTTTTACCTTTGATAGTTCTTACATTTTTGATATATAAGGGAATGTCTCCAGAGTTAATTCAGAAATGGAATACCAAAGAAAAGGCATGGATGAGACTTGCAGCCTCAATTATTATGATTCTTATTGCTGTCTGGTTAATTAGTATTGGAATCTAAAACTTTAAAACCTCAAACACCTTAGTTTTGTTATGGTAAAAATATTCAAAAAACTCTTTACTAATACTCTTTACTATCCCGGATGTTTAACTAAGGGCGTTCTTAAAAAAGAATTTGAAAATTATAAGGAAATATTTAACAAACTGAAGATTGATTTTATTCTCTTGCCAGATGAAGAAGTTTGTTGCGGAATTCCTCCCTTGAGTGCTGGATATAGAAAGGAAACAAAAAAACTTGCACAAAAGAATTTTGAATTATTTAAGAAAAGAAAAATTGTTAAGATAGTTACAAACTGTCCTTCTTGTTATCATGCCTTTAATACATTATATCCAAAATTAGTCAAGGGATGGGATATTGAAGTGGAACACGCAACAGTCACAATCCTTAATGCCTTAAAGAAAAGAAGAATTAAGAAGGAAGAAACAGAGGAAGTTACATATCACGATCCTTGTCACCTTGGAAGACATGAAAATATTTATGATGAACCAAGAGAAGTAATTACAAGGCTTGGCGGAAGAATTATTGAGATGAAAAAGACGCGGGAGAATGCAATGTGTTGTGGTGGTGGTGGTGGTGTAAGGTCAAATAATCCTAGACTTGCAAAACAAATAGCGAAATTAAGGGTCTCTCAGACTAATGGAAAACCATCAAAAATAATTACTCCTTGTGGAATGTGTTTTGCTCAAATACATGGGGCTGACGAAAGGGGAACAGAATTCTCTACATTTGTTTTGGGAAAGTTAAGAGGAATTAGAAAATAGGGACTGCAGTCTCCAAAAAATAATTTAATATAAAAATATTCAAATTATTGTTTGTATCTGGACATTAAAACTAAAGCCTTATCAACAAGTCCACTCTCTCCGTTCGCAATGCTTTCACGTACACTTTTTTCATCTGTTAGGTATGCCACCGAACCCAATTCAGGCCCATATCCTCCCGAAAAAGAAGCCTCCATTCCAGGTATTGAAAATTGAGAAACCTCTGCTTCTCTTGAATCATTTCCCATAATAATCTATTTATAAGTTGTTTTAAAAATATTTGTATACTCAATTACTACTTAGAAAATAGGGAACATTCCCATTGCCATTGCTATTACAAAACCTATTGCTCCAATTACTAGTAGTCCTATAGCAGAAACCTTTGAAATTGTTAGGAATTCTTCCTTGCTTGGTTTTCTCAAGAGTCTCCAAACCCTCTTATATTGAGCTAGACTAAAAGTTTTCATAAAATAAGAATGGAAGAAGGGTTTTTAAAACTAATTATTTAACTAAGTCATATGAATATTTTTATTCTAGATAAAAACCCGAAAATAGCTGCAGAGATGCTATGTGACAAACATGTTGTGAAAATGATACTTGAAAGTGCACAAATGCTTTGTGCAACACATTGGCTAGCAGAATCTAGTGCACCATATAAATTAACTCACGCAAAACATCCGTGTAATCTCTGGCTATTAGAGAGTATTAAGAATTATGACTGGCTTTTAACCCATGCTATATGCCTTTGTTTTGAGTACACTAAAAGATATCATAAAATACATAAATCTCAACCAATAATTGAATGGTGCTGTGCAAATAAACCAAACCTACCAAAAAAATCAAGAACACCATTCCCCCAGGCAATGCCTGAAGAATATAAAGACAATGATAGTGTTAAAGCATATCAACAATATTATCTTGGAGAAAAATTGGGATTTGCAAGATGGAGGAATTCTGAAATTCCAAAATTTATTGAATCTAAGATTCCCTGTCTTCGCCATAGACTCTGAGTTCTGGAACAAGAGAGTCTAATGTTTCTGGATCAGCACCCATAGTGTAAACAAGACCGCAGTCAGAACATCTTTCTAAATGAAACCTTTTCTCTTCCCAAACTGTAAGAAAATAAGCCCTAAACTCTGGTCCAAAAGCAACATCTCCTGCAACTTCTGCCATAGAAACTCTTCTTAATTCAGAACCATCATAAACACAATGATCTATATGTAAATCGCATTCTAAAAGTGGCATATTTTCAAGCCAGGAAACATGCCTTAGTCTTCTAACTTCTGCTTGATAGGGAGTTTCACTTGTTCTAATATTTTCTAAAGTTTTAAGGTTAGCTGCCTGCCTTCTCTTCGCTGACTCTTGCATATTTTTTATATCTGTTATACTAGTCATTGTTCACATCTCCTCCTCAACAACATAAAAATCATTTCCTTTTTGGTTTAAACGATCTGCAACGGCCGTTGCATATTCTTTTAAAGGAATTTTATCTGGCCTTAAACACTCAGGATAACGAACCTCTCCTCCCCTGGATCCATCAATAGATGGAGAAATCCTTATGTACTTCATCATACAAAAATTCTTGTAAAAAAGAATTGATCCTTCACTTACCTTAGAAGTCCAACCCTCATCGAATACCCCCTCAACTATCCTATATAATCTTCCATAAATATCGTTTCCATTTGTTGGTTTAAGGGTCGAAGTAGATTTCCTGGATTCTTTTACAGACAACTCAAGCATTTCAGCTCTTGATTTTCTATGGGTCATATTTAACCCTCACTTCTGGCTTAGTAAATAGTTTAAATGCGAAATCTATGGCCCTTCTGACATTAACTCTCTCTTCAAAAACCAACCTCTCTAATTGTTTTTTCATTCTAACAGCCTCAATAAGATCTAAATGTCTCTTTCCCACCACTACTGGAGAATATAAATATAAATCATTCCAACCGTCAAAAGTACTTCCACTACTCTTAGGACCAAAATTAGCCGAAAGAATTGTATCATCTCCAGCACCAAAGTGCCTCCCAACATAAATCTTCCCATTATAAGGACGACTAGAAACATTTAACTTAAGACCTTTCTTAATTAAATTAAAAGAAGGAACTTCCTCACTCTCATCCTTTCTAAATTGATTCTTGTCACAAACCCCTGCTCCAAATTCGAAACTTAAATTAACTCTAACACGATTTGGAGAATCCTGACGACCATTAGCGGAAAATAAGATCTCATATTTCCCTTTATCCGGAGAATAAAAGTTTCTACTAAGCTGCGGCCTACCCATTCCACGAGAATCACCTACAATCCTATCTCTAAAACTGGTCCGATCATAAACTTCTAAAACTTCCTGAAATCTTTGATTAAAATAAGTAATAACCCTATTGGCTTTTTCTTCATAACTAATTTCTACTTTTTCTCTTGCCATTTTATTCTATTCCTCTGAGAAGAACTCAATCCCTAATTCATTAGAGATGTCTTGTCTTCTACCTTCTTCAATCGAAATCTTTTCCCCGGAGATTTGGGCAGAATGAACGCCCGTAATTATAACCATAACTTTCAAGCTTTTTTCTAAATCTGGAGAAATCTTAGCACCAGAAATAATTCTTGCATCCGGACTTAATTGTTCCCCGATTAGCTGTACTGCTTCCTTATATTCATCCAAACTTAAATCATTTCCACCAATAACATTTATCAGAGCACCTTTTGCATTTTTAATATCTACGTCGAGTAGAGGATTATTTAATGCCTTATTAACTGCCTCTTTTGCTCTCTCGTTAGTATCTGATTCACCAACACCTATTAAGGAAACTCCCCCGTCTCCCATAACAGTCTTAATATCTGCGAAGTCTAGGTTAACCAATCCTGAGGAGGTAATTAGTTCTGTAATTCCTTTTACTGCATTAGTTAAAATTTCATCTGCAATCTTGAAGGCTGTTGGTAAGGGTAAATCCTGGGCTAAATCTAATAACCTATCATTTGGAATTAAAATTAAGGTATCTACAATAGATTGTAATCTTTCAAGTCCTTCTTGGGCATTTTCAATTCTTTTAGCACCTTCTACACTGAAAGGCAAGGTTACAACACCGATAGTTAAGGCTCCTTGTTTCTTAGCAATTTCAGCAACAACTGGAGCAGCACCAGTACCTGTTCCACCACCAAGACCACAAGTGATAAAAACCATGTCTGAATTCTCTAGTTTTTTCTTTATTTCAGTTAAAGATTCTTTTGCTGCTTCACGTCCAACAGCAGGATTACTTCCTGCACCAAGACCTTTAGAAATTTCCTTACCAATTAAAATTTTCTGATCACAACTAGCATAAAGTAAATCTTGAGCATCAGTATTTACTGCAACAATTTCTCCCCCCTTAATTCCTATTTGATGCATTCTAGAAATTGTGTTATTTCCTGCCCCTCCAACACCAACTACTTTAATTCTGGCAGTGTGTTTCTTAATAATTTCTTCTAATTCTCTATCCATATCGGAAGTTACATTTCTTTTTACGGCATTATAATCAATTCCATCATCTTGCTTAGCCTGAACAATCTCTTCCATAAAGAATTATAAGATTATTTGTTTATAAGGATTATTGTGTTCTAGTTGCTAGTTTTTTCTTTCTTCACTTCTTTCTTTTCAACAATCTTCGCCTCAATATCTAGGTCTAGAATTTCCTTAAACTTTGGAGCAAACATTTGAATGAATTGTGCTAATCCTTTTTCAACTTCAAAAATTGCCTTTTTTCCATCTACTTTAAATTCGAATCTTTTTCTGAATAGAAAATCTTGTAGGGCATTGATCTTATCTTCCATTTTATCAACAAGTTTTAGAATATTATAGCTGTAAACTAGGTCTTTTCCTGCAAGAGGATTATTGAAATCCATTAAGGTTCTTCCACCAGAATTACTTAAGACTTTTACCAGTTGTCCGTCAAGTTCTAGTTGCATACCTCTTTGTGGATTAATTTGTTGTTCTAAAAATAATTTTGTAGGAACCATTTTGATTAAGGTCTTATCTCTTTTCCCAAAACCTTTCTCTGGAGAGATTTCAATAACATAGCTCTTTCCAACTTCCTTCCCTTCAATGTCTTCGTCAAAACCCTTTGGAAGCATTTCCTTCCCAACACCAAGAACAAATGGCTTGAAAACTTTAATATCTAAATTTGCTTCTTTAGCATCTTTCTCAATATTTGTATCAAAAACATTGTTATCTTCTTTTATTCTTCCTGTAAACTCTAACTCAATAAAGTCTCCTTTTTTTAGTGTCATAATAAGTTGAGAAAAATTGGTTTTATAAGGTTTGTGGGCGAATCAATGGGACTGGGGAGAACTGAATAGAATTGTTCGATTGAATGGAGTAGGGGAGAATCGAACTCCCTACACCACGGTCTTCAGCCGTGTGCTCTCCCAATGAGCTACTACTCCCTCATAAGGAGGATAACAATTTCCCTTTTAAGCTTTTTTGTTTGTGGTTTGAGAACCCCACAAGAGAAAAGAACTTTTTCACTGAGTCTCCTAAAATATAAACTCTTATCGGTCTTGTAATGATTCCATCTTTTCTATTTCCTCTTTGATTAGGGAAACCTATAGTAGTCTTTATTTGAAAATATTTTTCCATGTGGACGCAAATTTCCTTAACAAATTCCCTTCCCCCTTCAAAATATTTCTCAGATTTCCAATGTTCAAATCTTACTTGAGGGGTTTTTCTATTCTTCTCATGCATTATGGTTCCTTCACAAGCAAACAAATGTCTACAAAATTCCCTAAAACACTCCTTATCTTTTTTTATCCACTCTGGAAGATTATAGTTTTTAAGAACTTTTTGGCCAGAGGGTACTCCAATTTTTAAAAAAATGCGTGCAATCGGAGCGCAATTTATCCCAAGGTTGAATGATTTAGAATATTTATTTGAGGTACAATTTCTTACTTTAGAGTCAATCCCAAATAGGTTCTTCATTCTTTTGTTGAATGAGGCTAACTCTTTTAGGTCTTTTGAGGTAAAATCCATTCTCCACAGGGGGTCTCCTTGAAGATGTCCGTCTGAGATTAGATCTCCAACAAGGCCAGCAAGCATGGGAGAAGATCTTATAGGGAAAAGGTGCCTATAATTTTCTAAATGTCTTAACCTATACCCTCTAGTTTTATAGGTCTTTAAAAATTCATTATACCTGAGTATTACCCCCATTATACTTGAAAGATCCTTAGGTATTTAAGTTTATCAACTGCTAATGCGATTTTTCAAGACTTCCACAAAATTTTTAAACACGTGTTTTCTCACATTGTTAGGTGGTTGAAGAAATTTGATTGGATGTATTTTTTCTGAAATAAAAATTATAAGTAGATTCCCCCCAACCCCATATTCCAACGATCAAAGCATAATGCAAGTAGGATCTTCCTGGACCCATTCAACCCCTTCTCTCCCACTAGCTTTTTATACTAAAATATCTTAGCAAAGGCAATGAAAAAGAGAGTGAAAGATACTTCCCTAACTGAAGTTAAAGAAGATCATCCCATTATAAAAAGGAAGATAAAAAAGAGTTTAAAACTTAGCATTAAGGAAGGGAGTTTTTCTTCAATTTCTACAGGATTTGGATCTGCATACTTTGGTCCATTTGCACTTTTTCTAGGAGCCACAGCTCCACAGATGAGTTTTTTACATGGAATAGCAGGAATATTTCCTAGTATAAGTCAATTATTTTCAAGCCATCTAATGGAAAAAAGTTCAAGAAAAAAGATTACTATTGTCTCTTCGATATTAACATTTATTATGTTATTGATGATCTCTTTTTGTGGAATATTTTACTTCTTTGATTACACAAATATTTGGGTTTTACTCTCTTTAATTGGTTTATTTTATATCGCATTTGGACTTGGACAGCCTTCTTGGTTTTCTTGGATGGGTTCTCTAATACCTCCAGAAAGAAGAGGGAAGTATTTCTCAAGAAGAAACAAGATTGCAGCCATTTTTGGATTAATAGTTATGTTAGCTACTGCGGTGGTCTTAGATTATTTAAAAAAGATAGGAATTAGGACAAATCAAGAAATGTTTTATGTTGGAATTGGATTTGTTTTCTTATTTATATTCGCATTTATTACAAAATTAATTGCGACCAGAATGTTAGTTAAACAATATGAACCCCGTTTAACCATAAGAAAAAAAGATAGGGAAACTTTCTGGAAATTTTTAAAGAATTCAAATAAGACAGCACTTGGTAAATTTAGTTGGTTTAATTTCTTCTTTAGAATTGCAATTGGTGTTTCTGCTCCATTCTATATTATATTTTTATTAAAAGATCTAAATTTTAATTATTTTACATATATGGGCTTCCTAGTCTCTGGAATCCTCTTTCAGATTTCATTCTTACCTATACTGGGGAAGGTATCTGATAGGTTTGGAAATATAGCTCTTGTAAGGTCTTGTTCTATGGCTCTTGTTTTGGTTCCCTTGAGCATTTTTCTCTCGGCGTTTATCCCGCATAGAATGATTATGATTAGTTTTATTTTAATAGTTCCCCAGATGTTTTCTGGATTTGGATGGGCGGGAATTAACCTGGCAACAAATAACTATCTTTATGATTCTACAACTCCCCAAAAAAGAGGTTATGCCTTGACAAACCTAAATGTACTAGCAGGAATTGGTCTCTTCTTTGGAACACTTATCGCGGCTTCCATAGAGCTCTTGGGTATTAACTTTCTTAGTATTAGCTTGACTGCCTTCTTTTTGTCTACGGTTTTAAGAGTAGTTGTTATTTTCCTTGGAAAACATGCTCTTGAAGAAGTTAGGGAAGTTGCGCCATTCTCTCCAACCTACTTCCTACATGAGATACATCCGCTTAGGGGAACGATTAATCAATTCCACCACATAACACGCCCTGCGGGCGAGGTAATCCATCACATTTAAATAATAATAAAGAGTTATAAGAATATGATAAAGAGAAAATGTAAAAATTGCAGTAAGAAGATATCAAAGAAATTTAATTACTGCCCGTGGTGTGGACTTTCATTTAAACAAGAAAAGGAAAGAACTAACTTTGGAATGCTTGGTAGAAAGGATGATAACAATCCCTTTGGAAATGAGATTAAATTACCTTTTGGGTTGAATAAAATTATGGGAAGTCTTCTAAAACAACTTGAAACAGAAATTCAAAATAGTGCTGGAAATCAACAGAACCAGAAAGGGATTAGAATAGAAGTTATGAGGGGAATGCCAAAGCAAATGAAATTAGTAGACCAAAATATGCAAGAAAGGCCAAAAGTAAAATCTCTTGATTCACCGATTTCAGAAGCAGAGAAAGAAAGGAGAATGAATCTTCCAAAGATAGAAGCTGAATCAAGATTGAAAAGGATTGGGGATGAGATAATTTTTGAATTAAAAGTCCCTGGAATCAAATCAAAGAAAAATATTAGCTTTGATATAATGGAAAAAGGAACTGGAATAAGAGCTTACACAAAAGAAGCTTGTTATACCAAGGTTCTTCCGATTACACCGGATAATTTAGAATTTTCAATAAAGAAAGATTTGGTTATCATCGAGAGTAGAACTTAAATCCAACATACCTCTGCCAAATTTTCATCGCTTTGATAGATTTCAAATCCTCCTGGAAGACAAGCTCTAATTCCTCCTTTGACTAACATTTTTACTAAACTTTCAACTGAACCTTCTATCATAACTTCATCAGGAAGCTTGGACCTCACTCCTGGATGAACTACATTAAAATTTCCGACAGAATAACTTTCTCCTTGTTCTGTGTGTAACATGAGAAGATGTGACAGTCCTAAAATTCTTTTCAATTCTTCGTGTTGTTCTCTTGTATAAAATCTTTGATCGAATGCAGGCTCGTAGGGCTGGTGTTCTCTACTGTCGACAAAAACAGTTCCGGGCCCATAATTAAATCTTTGATATTTTATTCCCCTCATTGCACAGACATCTTCCTTTATAAATTCAAAATCAACATTTTCTCTTAATAATGCATTTGCCAAATCACTACTTGCATCAAGATATATTGGGAAATTATCTTGCATTTCAAGTTTTTTCCAATCTTCGTTTTTCATTTTATCTCCAACCCCTCCTTCTCTCCAGAAATCCACTTGAGTAAATGAGGCTGCCAGGATTTGAACCTGGGACCCCCGCCTTATCAGAGCGATGCGCTACCTGACTGCGCTACAGCCTCATGCAATTATGAAGAAATTTTCAATTTATAAGCCTTTGGAATCAGGAATCTTTCCTTAACATAAGCTTTTTAAACCAAGTTTTTAATAAAATATAATGGTAAAAGGATTGGCACATTATCTACGGGAAGCTTGGAAAAAACCCGACGTAAAGATACAAAGAGAAAGAATGATTGCTTGGCGTAAAAGTGATTCAATTGTAAAGGTTGATAAGCCTCTTAGATTAGATAGGGCAAGATCTCTAGGATATAAAGCAAAGAAAGGTGTGTTTGTCGTTAGAGTTAGAGTTATTCGTGGTGGACATAAGAGATCTAGGCCTAATAAAGCAAGAAGAACTAAGAGATTACATATTAGAAAAAATTTAAGATTAAATTATAAAGAAATAGCAGAAGCAAGAGCAAGTAAAAAATATAAGAATGCCGAAGTTTTAAATTCATATAATATCGGAAAAGATGGAAAACATTATTTTTCTGAAGTTATTATGGTCGATAGAGATAAACCGGAGATTAGATCGGATAAACAATTATCTTTTATAACAAAACCTACAAGTAGGGGAAGAGCTCACCGAGGATTAACTTCTGCAGGAAAGAAATCAAGAGGACATAGACACTCTAGAGTAAAAGTTCCAAAAGCATACCCTTCATTGAGAGCTAATAAGAGACAAGGGAACTAAAGAATATTTATCATGGTTTTATATAGTGTTCTGGACATCTAACCATATATGCACAATGCCCATTTTCAAAATGCTTTTCTGCTCCATCCAAGGTCTTTACTGGAAAACCTACGGCAAGTGTTGGTTCAGATACTAAAGATAAGGTTCTATCTGCATTATATCTTTGAACATATGGTGCTGGCCGAGAACAAAATTCACCATCTTCTTCATGTGTACAGAGGGGCCAATAAGTTTTGACACCTATAGTAGTTAATGCCATTAAGTTTCCAATATGGTATTCAGAATCAACATTAATATCCTCTTGAGATCTGAGAGCAAATTCATCACCCCTAAAATCGTGTTGTAATCCTGTGCCAATAATTCTTAAGTGATCTCTCTTATTCTTAATAAAATCTATCATCCTATCGTCCCAGAATTGCAATTCATCTATTGCTAGAACCTCTGTATCTTTTTTTAACCTGGAAACAAGCCCCCCATAACCGGGAACTACCTCCGCAGGATAACTCATCTGCCCATTGTTAGCTTCTATTAATCCTTCTTCATACCTATTGTCCCATGCAAGCCTAAATGCCTGCACCCTCCTTCCAGCAATTTCTGCTCTTTGTAAATCAGAAATCATCTTGGCAGTTTTACCCCCACTCATGTTTCCAACATACATTAAAAATCCGGGCCTAAATTCTTCTATGTGTCCCATCCTTAATCAAAAATACCCCGAGGTATAAAAACTCTTGTTAAACTACTTCAAAGGAATCCTAATCAAAACCCCTTTAAACTCATATTAGTTCTAGTTGTTATGAAAAAACCGACAAAAACAATTTCTGGTGTTGCACCCGTTGCTGTTATGGTCCCTCCAAGGCCTTGCGTCCATGGAACCTGTTTATTTTGTCCTACCTTGAATGCTCCACAATCTTATACTCCTGAATCTCCGGCAGTTCTTAGAGCTAAATCTTTAGATTATGATCCCTACAAACAGACAAAAACAAGAATAAAGATGTTAAAGGAAATGGGCCATCCCGTCGATAAGATAGAACTTATAATTATGGGAGGGACATTTCTTTCATTCTCAAAAGAATTCCAATTTGAATTTGTTAAAAGATGCTATGATGCCATGAATAATAAAAAATCAAAAACTTTGGAGGAAGCTAAGAAGCTAAATGAAACTGCGAAATATCGTTGTGTGGCTCTTTGTATGGAAACAAGGCCAGACGTTTGTTCAAAAGAAAAAATAAAAGATATGTTAGAATTCGGTGCAACAAGGGTAGAGTTGGGAGTGCAAGCAATTGATAATAAAATCTACAAATTGGTAAATAGAGGTCACTCTGTTAAAGATGTTGTTAATGCTACAAAAAGATTAAAACAATCTGGATTCAAGGTAGGATATCATCTTATGCCTGGAATTTACGGTTCTAATCCTCGAAAAGACATTAGAATGTTCAAAAAGATTTTTTCTAATTCCAAATTTAAACCAGATCAAATTAAAATTTATCCTTGCCAAGTCCTGAAGGGGAGTAAATTAGAAGAAATTTACTGGAAGGGCAAGTATGCCCCTTATCAAAAACCCGTTGTAGCAAAACTAATAATCCAAATGTTAAAACTTACGCCAAGATATTGTAGAATAATGCGTATACTTAGAGAAATTCCCTTGGATTATCTGATTTGTGGAATAAAACACATTGATATGAGGAAAGATATTGAAGAAGAGATTCGGAAAAATAAAATAAAAATAAATGAAATTAGATTTAGGGAAATTGGATTTGCTCTTAGGGATGGGAGAAAAGTAGATACAAGTCTTAAATTAAAAACAACAAAATATAAGTCTTCTGATGGGACTGAATATTTCTTGGAAATAATTAACCAGGAAGAAATCTTGTTTGGGTTATTGAGATTAAGGTTTGAGAAAAATAATCCGACTGCAACTATAAGAGAGCTTCATGTGTATGGTCCTGCACTTAAATTAGGAGAAGAAGGAAAACTCTTTTCCCAAGGGGATGACCCTAAAGGGCCTCAACATAGTGGACTTGGTAAACAACTATTAATGAAGGCTGAAGAAATAACGATGAATAATTCTAAAAAGAAAATAAGAATTATTAGTGGAGTGGGAGTTAGAGCGTATTATAAGAAATTTGGGTATAAAGTTGATAAGAAAGGGATTTATGTTGAGAAAGAATTAGATTAACTTTAAAATGACAACAGGACAAAAGGTTTAAATAGTATAATTCTCTTTGTAAGCCATAATGGAAAATATAACTCTTGAGGATCCAAGATGGGAAAAGAAAGTTGTAGTAAAAAGAAGCGGATATTTTAAAGCCCTTATTACTTCTGTTGTTCTTGCCGCACTTATCGGACTTTTTGGTCTTATTTTAGAAATTATAATTTCTTTTAATATAGAACAAAGAATTTTATTCTGGGCCATTCTTGCACTTTTCTTTGCAATTTTTATGCCCTTGATTATCAATCCAAAAGAAACAAAAATTATAAGATTGATTGGTAAAAGAGAAACATTCCATGAAACAATCAAAGAAGTGGAAAAACCTGTAGCTCAAATTGTGGAGGTTGAGGTTGAAAAACCAGTTATTAAATATCGAAACAAGATTGTGGAAAAACCAGTTATAAAATACAGAGAAAAGAAAAGAAAGAAACTTGATATTCCTAGATATGACTTCCTTGGTTCAAATGATACAATGATTTATCATAAGCACGGATGTAGATTCTCCAAATTAATTAAACCAAAACACAAGATTTCAGATAATAACGAAGATTTTTTTAAGAAAAACCATTTTACTAGATGTAAGATGTGTATGCCTGATGAAAAAAAATCTAAAAAGAAATAAAATGGATTATATTTTCAATCTTAATTTAAGAAATGTTAAGGTTGGAGATCCTTTGAGGGTTGGAGAACTTAGTGGAATAGTTTCAAAAAGCAAAGAATTTTATAAAGAATATGGTTTTAGATCTGTAGAATTTTTTTATGCCTCTGATGAAGAAAAGGGCTTTGAAAGGTGTTGGCTTGTTGAAACAGAAAAACCAGGGGAACAGGTATTTCAGCCATCTATAAGTGTACCTTTTGGTAACAATAATTATGGGCATTATAATGATCTTTATGATGATAACGTCCATAAATTAAGAAGGATTGAAGACTAAAAGACCCTGATTATAGAGGAAGTAAAAAATCTATTAAGAACTACCTAAATTCTTATAAAGCAATCTAATTTTCTTAATTAATGGAAGAGGAAAATTCAATATTAGAAGATTCTAAGAATGATAAATCTGGATGGTCATTACATGAAAAAACAAATGGCACCGAGGGAGAATCATCCGACATATTTAATTATAGTGGAAAGCTTTTGGAACCTTTAAAATTCTCTAATGGGAAAACTCAACAAGATATTGTAGACGAAACTCTTCAAGCAATAAAAGAAGGACATAAAATAATATTTATACACGGAGTTTGTGGGACTGGAAAATCTTCAATCGCACTAAATTTAGCAAAAAGTTTCAAAAAAACTTCAATTATTGTTCCAATCAAATCTCTTCAAGAACAATACGAAATAGATTATACTAAGAAAAAGTTCATCATGAAAGATGATAAAACCCCCCTAAAGATTGCGGTAATAAAGGGCCGGGCAAATTTTGAATGTCCATTTGATTGTTGTCCTGCATCTGAGAGACACCTTCCTTGTATTGTTGAGATAAGAGAAAAAAATTCCCCACACATATTTCAATATCTTGAACAAAATCCCCATACCGACAAAACAGATTTTGAAAACATAAATGATATAAAAAGAATTAATGTTGCACCAGCGTGCCCTTATTGGAGCCCTATCCTACCTTCAAGAGTTGCCTCTAAGGTATTGGAGAAGGCAAAAAAAACACCTTTTGATACTATCTCCGGAAGAGAATACTCCTTATTCGAAAGAAGTACGAGTTGTAAATACTTCATGCAGTATAAACACTATGCAACAAGTGATGTTTTGATTTTCAATTCTGCAAAATATCTTATTGAAACTGCAATTGGAAGAAAACCTCTAACTGACTTGGAAGTAATTGATGAATGTGATGAGTTTTTAGATAGTTTTTCAACTGAGAGGAGAATAAATGTTAATCGGTTGGTTACTGCCCTTTCCGCACTTCATCCGGAGGATTCCGAGAAAAAAACCTTGATAAAGAATTTAATTCGCCTATTAAATACCCAGCTTTTTGAACCTGAAAAAGATGTAGATTGTGAGAAATTAGAAAATACTGAATTTCAGGACATAATTGCCCTAATTCTTGAAAATCCAAATCTCGCAGAAGATGAAGAACAAAACTATTACAACAATGCTTTGGAAATAGCAAGAGGATTTGAATCTTTACTCTCTGAAACTTACATTTCAACAGAAAGAATAAAACCTGATGAAGACACTGGAACCTTTGGAAAGAATTACAGTAAAGATGAAACAGTAATTATAAGCCTTGTAACAATTAACCTTGCAGAGAAATTTAAAGAATTAATAGATAAAAATAAGCAATTGGTTTTTATGAGTGGGACGCTACATTCTCCAGAGGTTTTAAGAGACATATTTGGGATAGAAGATTTTAAGATTATTCAGGCAGAAGAAAAAATGCCGGGAGAGATAAAACCCGTAAGAATGGGAATTGAAGTAAATTGTGCCTATGCCAATTTTAAAAGTGGAAAGGTAAGTCGTGATAAATATCTTAAAGTTCTTGATCATTCCATTTCACTAGCTAAAAGACCAACATTAATACATGTAAACTCTTTTGCAGATCTTCCAACAGAGCAAGAGCTAGATACATTAAAACTTCATAATTTAATAAGTAGGGAAAAATTAAGAGAGCTCCAAATGGGACATAATCTCCAAGTTGAAAATTTTATTAACAAGAAAAAAGATGTGTTGTTTACTACAAAATGTTCTAGGGGTGTTGACTTTCCAGGAGATGTTTGTAATTCAATAATTTTGACAAAATTCCCTTATCCAAATATTTCAAGTCTCTTTTGGAAGATTTTAAGAAAGGAACAGCCAGAAAAATTCAGAGAATTTTATACTGATAAGGCTAATCGTGAAGTAATTCAAAAGATAGCTAGAGGAGTTAGGTTTAGAGGAGATAATGTTGAACTCCTAAGTCCTGATGTTAGGGTTTTGAATGGAAAGTTTGAATAGGTATACCTCTACAGCAGAAAGGTTTTTAAGGTGAAAATTAAATAAGTTTTTATGAATCCCAATAAACTAACTTTTGGTAGGGCGATGGATGGTCTAGAGTTTTTAAGTCTATATGGAAAAGCACTTAGAGAACCAGTGACCCGTGGTGGCCCATACACACAGAAAATAGAAAATATGCTTAATGCTCCAAGGAGTATTAGATTTAGTGGAAAGCTTGCAGCAGAGGCCAGTGTGGCGTGGAGAAATGCAAGAGATGTCTATGGTGGGAAAAGGTCTAACCTTGAACTATAATTAAATTCAAATAACTTTTAATTCACTCATTCCGTTTGTTAAGCTTTTTGATAATTCTACTAGTTTAGCTAAAGTTAATACCTTGTACTTTCCGTTTATTAAAAATAAAACCTCTCCTCCCCTATCATAGCTTACTGGGCTTTTTTTATAATCTCCTTTGATTTTTAGGATTTCAAAAATAATTCCCGGATTTTTTAAATAATCTTTAGCTATCTCTCTAAAGCTTTTTAAATTCCTTTCTGGATTTTTAACAATCTTGATTCTTTTCTCATTCCCGGCCCGCATTAAAACAGCATTTATTATATTGGCTGTACTTCTTGAAAGCTCATTTAGTGCTCCAATGAAAAACCTTTTTTCAGGAGCTTGGTTATAATATTCAATTAAACGTTCAAAAACTCTAAGATGATACCTTGCCATTATAATCTGTTCTGTCCACACCTCTGCCATAATACACAAAACGGAAGTTGGCTTATAAGGATTATTACACTCTAGAATACACTTACTCTTTCAGATTAACTATTGCTTCAGCAATATCGCCCTCACTCTCTTCTAATGCTTTAATAACTGTATCTTTATCCTTTCCCGTCTTCTCAATAACCATCTCAATATCTTCATCACTAAATTTAGAAGTATCTTCCTCAATAGCCTCACCCGTAACTTGATAGCTTTCTTGTCCTTGCATTTTAATCCTCATTACTCCCGGCTCTTCGATAACTAAATTTCCATCATCCATCTCGAAAATAACTCTTTTAACTGGTAACTGTTCTTGAGAAATTCCCATCTTCTTCATCATCCCTTGCATTTGCCGAGGGTTTACTCCGCCAAACATTTTAATAAAATAGCTTTAGGCCCATAACAAATAATATCACTGCAACAACCATTCCAATAACTACCCCTGGCCCAAATTTTAATTTAGAATTATATTCATCTTTATACCTCATCAATCCTCCCCCAGTTGAGGGTAAACCTAATGCATCTGCCATAAAGAATAAAGTTATGTTAGGTTTTTAAGGGTTTTGTCTTACTATTCATAAAGTTCCATCCCCAATATCTTCTCTAAGGTTTTCTAAGGCATTCATAAAAGAGTAAAACATATTTAATGCCCTGTCTTTATTATATGTTTGGTCAAAAGACTCTCTAATAAATAAAGCCGTTTCAACCGGGTCAAAGGAATTAAGCCTTTCTAAATTACCTAAGGACCAAAAACAACCTTCATGTACTGGTTCTGTGACCTTTCTCTTTCTAAAAGAATACTTATTAACTTCCTTGTCCAAAATATCTATATAATCTTCCGCCTTTTTAGGAGAATAAAACAAAACAACAGGCCTTACCATGCTTACTAATGCTCTTCCGTATTTTGCAGCCCTTGTTTCTTTCATATATAAAATATGAAATTTAGCCTTATAACAATTATTGCACTCAACTATCTATTTTATCTCAGAAATCTTATTTAGTAATTCATCTTTTTCTCTTCTACTACGAAAGATCTGACCAAAACTAACAACAATCCAGTTAAGTTGATTCCAATATCTTTTTGGGAAAAGAGCCATAAGGTCATATTCTATTTTTTCAGGGGTTTTATTCTCAGACCAATTAAGATATTGCGAAACATATGAAAGATGAGTATCTACCCCGATCGCGGCAGCCTTCTTCACCTCTACCAAATACACATTAGCAGTCTTACGACCAACCCCCGGAAACAAAATTAACTCTTCAACACTTTCTCCCATTTTCCCCCTCTCAGCAATCATCCCAGCAGTCTCTTTAATCCTTTTAGCCTTTGTCTTATAGTAATTAATAGAACCAATATCTCTCTCAATTTGCCTAAGAGATGCCTTCGCCAAGCTCGCAGGAGTTTTATATTTCTTAAAGAGATTATTACAAACCCTTATTGTTGTTGTATCTCTGGTTTGGGCAGATAGCATAATAGAGACTAATGTTTGCCATTTTTCATTCCATCCTTCTGCAGCAAGTCTTGGCGATTCTGGATTTTCAGAAACTATCTTTTTGATTTTATTTAATTGTTTAACTGCAATTTTAGAATTCATCTTGTATACTCTAGGATAATAATCCTTAAATAATTAACTGGAGGTTCTTTATTATGGTAGAATATGAAACCCTCGGAACAGATGAAGAATCCAAAATTAAGATAACTGAATCCTTCGTAAAGACGCGATTAGAGATACTGAGAGATCTTGGCTTTAGAATTACGACCCCCAGTATATTTCTTGGAGATTTTGTAGTAGGAATTTTATCAGGGGGATTGCAGGTAGCACCTGAAATAGAAACCGAACAAATAGACGTAAGATATCAAACTAATAGGGTAAAACCGGTTTATGTGGGACATTTTGAAACAGCAACATTCGGTTCTCCCTATTCCCACACAATGCCCTGCCGTTATGTTCTTGCAGAGTTAAAATTAACAACTGATGAGAGGTGGGAGGAGGTGAAGAGGGAAGAAAAGATCTTTCCAAAAGGAGGAGATTTCAATTATTATATTTATCCAAGATTTAAAGATTTTCAATTACGTCCAAATGCTATTAACAAAGCATATCTTGCACCAAGAGATTTACTAGAATCTGCAGGAATTTTGGAAGAGAGTGGGATTTAATTTTTAAAATCAAGCCAACTATCTCTTGCTGAATAAATCATCCAAACCAAGTTCAAAATCAAAAAAGGCCAACTAGAAATTAAATAAGCATAAAGAACTAACATTCCAGAACCTGAAAAATTTACAAAATCATAAATCAAATCTTTTTGCTTCCATTCTCCACGCTGATTCATCAAAAATGCTAGTAAAATTAACAACATACCAATAAAACCTATAATTGTCACCCACATAAAATATTAAAGAATTATGACTTTTTATAATTAACTTATTCTTTACTTCTTCTCTCAAAAATTCTGTCCTTCACTATTTTATTGAGCTTTTTCAATTTTCTCCTTGAGAGTATGGGAGTCGTTAGATATGCTGCTATTATACCAATTTCTTGATAGGCAGTTTTTAAAGAGCTAGCCTTGGTTCCCCTTACTGGGCTAGCAACCTCTAATGTAGAACGTTTATCTATATAGGCGTCAATTACTCCCTCAGGAACATACAAATCTCTTGAGGATCTTCCACCTATAAATTTTCCAGCTATTTGTATCCGAAGTTTTTCAACCCCATAGGCTTTTTGAAATTCTTCCCTGAAGCTAACAGAACAATAATCCTCAAATTCTTTAGGAGAAATTCTTCTAGGAGAGTCTCTTTCTGTGTTCCGACCCTTTACCATATTCATTTATTTTAAACTAAATAAGTCTTTATAAAAATTTGTATACTAAAAAACTACTTATTTTTCTTTCCAATCACTGTTTTTCCGCCCATATAGGGAACTAACACTCTTGGAATCTTAACCGATCCATCCTTTTGCTGATTATTTTCAAGAATTGCTACAAGCGGTCTTGGGGTGGCAAGCGCTGTATTATTAAGTGTGTGTGGAACCACCCTTTCTCCTTTAATCCTTGTAGTAATACCTAACTTTCTTGCCTGACAATCTGTTAAATTTGAACAACTACCTGTTTCTATGTAATCTTTTTTCCTCGGAGAATAGACTTCAATGTCTACCTGCTCTTTCTTTAAATCTCCTAGATCTCCAGAACAGATTTTTAAAACTCGAATTGGTAAACCAAGACCCTTCAAGATATCTACACTAATCTTCTTCATCTTTTCAAAATATTTATCTGATTCCTCTGGTTTACAGATTACTACCATTTCTACTTTGTTAAATTGGTGTGTTCTGAAAAGTCCTTTTTCATCAATACCGTGACTTCCTATTTCTTTTCTAAAACACATAGAATAACTAGTTTGTTCTAGTGGAAGATCCTTTTCATTAATCTCCTTATCAACAAATCTTCCAATTAAAGAATGTTCACTTGTACCAATTAAAGCCAAATCATCATTCTCTATTCTAAAAATCATATTTTCTTGATCGTGTAGATCTGTAACCCTATTAATTACATCTCCTCGAAGCAATAAGGGTGTTTCAACATATCTAAAACCATATTCAACCATCTTATCAATGGTGTAATTTATTAATGCCCTATTCAATAAAGCCAGTTCTCCCTCCATATAAAAAAAACCAGTACCTGCAACAGTAGAACTTGACTCAAAATCTGCAAGTCCTAATTTTTCTAAGACTTCAACATGTCCTTTTATTTCAAATTTTGGGTCTTTTGGTTTGCCATAAACTTTCTCGACGACATTTTCTGAATCATCCTTTCCTATTGGTACTCTTTCTGCCATAATGTTTGGAATCTGTGAAAGCTTTTCCCTTAAATTACTCCAAAGTGTATCTCCCACTTCTTCACTTTCCTTAATAGCTGCCGGAATCTCCTTGGCTTCTTGAATCAAACCAGAAGCTTCTTTCTTTTTCCCCGACTTCATTAATTGATTAATTTCTTCAGAAACTTTATTTCTCTTGGCCCTTAATCCATCCGCGGCATATTTCTCCTTTCTCCATTCTTCATCTAACTTCAATACTTCGTCCACTAGAGGTAATTTTTCTTCTTGAAACTTTTTCTTAATGTTATCTTTAATAAGATCAACGTTCTCACGTACAAATTTTATATCTAACATAATAGAAGTTAGGGAAATGTATATTTAAGGGTTTTGATAGAAACTAATCCCTTACTGGACCTTCTTCCATTATAGGGAGTCCTTGTAACTGTTCTAAACTACCTGGTTCAATTTCTCTATCTGTATCTAGAGTTCCCAGGGATGTTAAATCATTGAGAGAGAAATCATAATTACATCCCGTAAGGTATGGAGCCATTAGATTCTCAGCTAATTCTTCAGTAACACCATCCTTGGTGGTGAATGTATAATTTCCCATACTTTGAAGCAATCCCTTACCTTTTTAAGCATTTATATGTTTAATTACTAATCTCCAAAACTAACAAATCCTCGCCAAAAACCCTTTTCTTTTCAACAACTACTGGATTAAAATTCTTAATTCTATCCATTGGAGTTAAACTAGAAACTAATAAGAAAATCTTCCCGTCTTTATTGAGATGTTTAACTGCCTCTTTTAAAAATCGAATAGTAATTTCATCTCCTTTAATCCCTCCGGTTGTTGCTACCCTACTCTCAACAGGCTCTCTAGGATCTAGGGGTAAATAAGGTGCATTAAAACTAATTATGCTAAATTCTTCTTTGATGTTTTCAAATAGATTTGTAATAACTCCCTTGGCACCTTTTTCTTTTGCCATTTTTACAGCCTCCGGATTTATATCCGCTGCTACAACGGTCTTTATCCCTGCATTTATTCCAACTTCTGCTAAAATCCCACTTCCAGTACCCATATCTAAATAACTTTCAACAATATTCTCCTTAAAATATTTTTTCAAAAAGTCAGCTAAGAGATATGAATCTTCTGCGGGTTGATAAACTTCCATAAAAGATATTCAATAAAGGAGTTTTTAAATTTATACTGCAAAAATTTGGCCTTGAAAAAGATAAAGTAAAATTAAAGCTATAATAACAATTCCCAAGGATGCTAACAATCCAATTATCAAACCTTTATGTCCTCCACGGCCAATAACTTTTGGTTTTATAGAATTTTTAGTTTTAACGTCTGTAGAAATCTCACTAATGGGTCTTAAATCATCTGGTTTATCTGAATCTAGATTGAGACCACTCACCATTTTTGAAGCAAGTTCAATTTCTTCTGAAGTATACCCAGCGTTAAGAAAGGATTGCATTGCTTGTGCTAAAGGTTCTCCCCTATCCAGGGCATTTCTTAATCCTCCAACTAATTCATCTTCCCTTGATTCAGTATTAGAACTATCAATTTCTACAATTTTAGAACCTTCCCATCTGCCATAATATGGACATTTTTACCTCGCTTATAACCTAACTCATTTGTTAAACTAATCATAGGTTCTGTTTTATCTGGACCTCCGTGAGATGGAATAATGTGTTTTGGTTGTACTATATTAAGAATATCTCTTAGGTCTTCCCTCCCAGGATGCCCCGAAACGTGAGCATCTCTAAAAATTCTTGGTTGACCTTTTTTAAGACGGGCTTCCATTTTTGCAAATTGAGCAATGTTGCTCTCTACAGGTATAACTGAAGAAGAAAAAATAAGATTGTCCTCTTTATTAATCTTAAAAGGTAATTGGTGTCTGCTCATTCTTTCTAAAATTGAACCTGGCTCTCCCTGATGACCAGTACATACAACTAGGTACTTCTTCCTATTTTTTTCAACTTTGTGTAATGTTTTTTCTACCTGTCTTCGATATTTGGAAATATTTACATCTCCCAAAAATGGTGCAATTCCCGCATTTATTGCAGCTTTAGAATATTTATCTAAACTTCTTCCAAGAAAAACAACCTCCCTATTCAATTTCTTACCGAATTCTACAATTGATTTCAGTCTTGCAATATGGGAAGAGAAAGTTGTAACAATCATCCCAGAACCTCTATTTTGAACAGTTATCATAACTTCTTCTAGCAAGGCCCTGGCAATTTTTTCACTAGGGGTTTTCTTCTCGCTTCCAGAATACAAGGCATCAACAACAAAACATAAAACACCCTCTTCTGCAATCTCTCTCAAAACCTTATAATTTGGTGGCTTACCTAAAACTGGGGTATCATCCATCTTAAAGTCATTACCATATAAAATAACTCCTTCCGGCGTATGTAATGCAATTAGAACACATTGTGCTGTTGAGTGTGTTATGTTGATAAAATCAACCTTGTATTTCCTAGTTTTACCTTGGACAAAAAAGGAGGTATTTGGTTTAATTGGGTATTGTTTGTTCCTTAATCCTATTTCGTTATCTGCTAACAATGATTTTAAAACTTCCATTGTAAAGGGGGTTCCATAAATTGGAGCATTGTATTTGTCTGAGAGAAAAGGAATTGCACCGACATGATCAAGATGTGCATGACTAATAAATTGTGCACAAACCTTTTGTCTAATATGATCAATAACTGAGTCATCAGGGACTGCGCCTAATCTTTTTAGATTCTTCTCAGTCATAATTCTGTCTTTCTCTTCCATATTCACAATTGCAGGTAAGAAAAAACCACAATCGAAGATAAAAGCGTCCTCTTTGTATTCAACTACTGTCATGTTCTTGGTAACTTCAGAAACACCACCAACTGTATATATTTTCACCATCTTTATTAAATTAGTGAGGAGGTTAGGGTATTTAAATTATTCGGGAAGAAGATTAAAGCTTAAACCCTCAATGCTCTTTGCTTCAAAATCTGAACATATCTTTGCATTGGCATCCCACTCTTCATGGCGATTCTTCTACGAAGACCCCTAAACTCTGGACATAATACCTTATCTCCCTCTTCATATTTTTTATCTTGACATAAAATATAACAAGGATATTGTGGATTCTGAAATGCTTTTGGGCACTGAAACTGATCTGTATGTATCACCTCTGCGCTATTTCTTTGGAGAGTATAATTACACCCTCCATGCTTACAGTTATCTTTGGAACTTTTTCCTTCTACCATCTAAAAAATTCTTATTCAAGACTTATAAATATTATTATACTAAACTACCCTATTAGAAAGCCCGGCGTGGGCGTTCTATAGAACATGCCACTTGCATGGGTGGACGTTATAAGCGTTGTGGTTTTGCGAGTTTGCTTGAGGGCATTGAACTTTCTGGATTAACTCTAGGATAATTTAGCGCTTAGCCCATTCCCTTCGGTTTTTAGTCTTTTTACTTCTACAGCTCTCTCTTTCTCAAAGTTGATTAGGTAAATTCCTTCAGCCTGATAGTTTCTAGTCCAACCATCAGCACTCATTTTCCCTCCCTCAGTTGTCCAACTTAATCTTCCAATTTCCACTAGATAATCTCCGCTCTCCTCATCCTTTAGTAGTTCTGTGTATTGAAAGAGGGTCCTAAGGTCCCAGCCTTTATCATATTTCTCTTCTCTTTCAAAAGTCTCTAGCAGGCTTTTTGGAAAGATCCCCTTTTCTTTAAGAAGTTCTGCCGCATTTCCTTCCCAATTTTCGGTTTTTCTTATCATTTTTTCATACCTCCTTTCAAATCTTGCAAATGTTTTGTTTTTTGTTTTTTCATCTTCTTCTTTAGGCGAATCTAGCGTAAGCTTCCATGTTCGTAGTTCCAATGATCCCGGCCAGATAAGGGGCGATCATCCTTCGAGCATCAGTGGTTTTTGCTAGGGGGATTGGCCTTAGCCCTGCGTAGAGTAGCATTCTAGGGTGTTTTCTTCCGTCTCGCACCGTTCCGCCTGCATTTTCCCAAGCGTTCTCTACTCTTCGGAACTTTAGTCCGTCTGCTGTTTTTTGTGCCATTTTTTGTTTTCCTCCATGTTTAGTTAATAGAAAGTGCAAAAATTCCTATTTAGGTTTCTGTTGTAGGTATATCCACAACAATAACTTATGTAGTGTTTTTTGTGAGTATTGTCATGGAAAAGAAAAACAAACTCACTGAAGAGCGCCAGGGGAGGGCGACAAACCACCCCAAATGCAAAGGAGGCATAAGTTGAAGATGGATGGATACACACAAAGACTGGTAGAAAGATACGGCTTAGATAGGCGAGCAAGGGAACTGGAGTGCGAATTCCAGTACAATAGGCTGATTAAAGGATTATGTGAGGGAATTGAAATAGAAAAGGATGGCCCCATAGCAAGATGTGTAAGAAAGAGAGCTTACAAGGTACCTTACCCAAGTAGTGGGAAAACCGAAGAAGGACACCAGTGGTCTATCGATAGAGAACAAGCAAGAGTGAGTTACCTACAAAACATGCTAGAGACATGGGACCTAAAGCCTAAAAATAAGAAAAGAGTAGCTGGATTGGCAGCGTATACACTAGTACACTCCCATTACATCAAGAAAGCCAATAGCCACCCTAAGGCACAAGAATTGCTTCAATCGGCATATAAGGGAAGCGTGGCTAAAGAAATTATAAGGGAATGGCAGAAATGGATCGACCACCGATTCGATAATGAGTGCGACATCTAAGTTCCAGGAAATAATGCTGCAAAAACGGAATAAACCCGACAAGACAACCCTAGAAGCCTCACCTAAAAGCTCAAATGTGCTGAAAGGAGGTGAAGAAAGATGAACAATGAAAAACAAAACCGAATGGATATTCCGATAAAAGATAATCCCAGAGTTTACTTCAAGGCCCATAGTGCCTTTAGTTGGTATATGGAGCCCTGTATCTTGAATGGTCAAGAAAGTGTAATGAAGGACCTTCAGAAAAACCCGGATAAATACCTGGCTGCAATTCTTCCAGGAATAAAGATCTGCGGATCAGAGCTTCCGAATGTAATAGGAGACATAGCTAGAACCCTAGAATTCGTCCTAGGATTTGACTGTTGCACTCCCAACAAGGGAAGAGAATCCCAAAGAACCTATGGGGAAAGTAAAAGAAACATCGAGTTTGAACACTATGTGCCTACGATATACAAACCTGGTTGCGTACCCAACGAAGAGGAAATAGGAGATTATTCCTTAAGGAGGGTTCTGGGATGGTATACTAGAGACTTGGAGGGAAATGCAAGAAAGAGTCGTGAGGAATTTGTACGGAGATTAGAAGAGAAACTGTCGAAATAGAAACAATAGTCTTGCAGTAGCAAACCCCACAACAACTCCAAAATCCTTAAATAGCCCTGCGACTTTCAGGAAGTATGGATTTCAAAGCAATACGGGAAACCCTGAAGAAGGTGGGGCTAGGGCACAATGAATCCAAGATTTATTTGACCCTATTAAAGCTAGGACCGAGCATGGCGGGAAAAGTTGCCAAGGAAAGCAATATTGATAGAAGCGCCTGTTATGATTCCTTAAAGGCTTTAATTAAAAAAGGTCTTGCCAGTTATGCTATTGAAGCAAATAGGAAAAAGTTTTCTGCCGCAAATCCCGAAAAGTTGAATGATTATTTGAACGAAAAGAAGAATCTTGTTTCAGAGATTTTACCGGGTATGAAAGAGATGTTTAGCCAGACAGAAGAGAAATCACAAGTTAATATGTTCAAGGGCGCAAAGGGAATTAAAACAGTATTTGAAGACATGCTCAAATATGCAGATGGAGAAAACTTAGTTATGGATTCTTCTGGAAAATTTGCTGAGAAGATGCCTTATTATTTCCCACATTTTAAGAAAGGTCTTGAGAAGAACAAAATAAAGGTTAGGCACCTTGTGCGAAAAGATGGTGAGAAAAACATACATCCGAGTAAAACAACTACAATAAGATACTTTCCAAAAAGAGTTGGAGAACAGAAGATTACTACAAATATTTATGGGGATAAAGTCGCATTGATCCTATGGGCGGACATCCCAGAGGCAGTAATCATTAAAGATAAATCTGCAGCTGAAGCGTACCGAAGTTACTTCGAGATCTTATGGAAAACGGCTAAACCTTAATCTTAATCTCCACCCATTCAGCCAGCACACCCTGTAGAAAAACCGGCATGGGGATCAAACCCCTATCGAAAGATTTATAAGTAAAGTAAGTTTAATCTTATTATGGCAATAGGAATAGCAAAGATGAGTTGTAGGGGACAAATAGTAATTCCCCAAGATATGAGGAGAAATTTTGCAGAAGGAGAAAAAGTCTTTATTATCGAAGATGGGGATAGTTTAGTTTTATCTCGAGAGAGTAATGTAGAAAAACATCTTTTAGAAGATTTAGAATTTTCAAGAAGAACTGAAGAAGCATTAAAAAGAGTTGAAAACGGAGACTTCGTCAGCGTTGATTCTAGAGATCTTTCAAAAGAGATGCATAAATGGTAGAAATTAGGTTTGATAAAAAGTTCATACAAATTTTCTCTAAAATTAAAGATAGAATACTTAAATTAAAAATAGAAAAACAAATTAAGAAAATTACGGAGAATCCTAACGTTGGAAAACCCCTGAGAAATATTAGAAGAGGAACGCGAGAACTTTATATTAAACCATTTAGACTTTCATACAAATACGATGAAAACGAGAAGGTAATTTATATTTTAGATTTATATCATAAGAAATTTCAATAAAGCCACTGACGGGGATCAAACCCGTGACCTCGTCATTACCAATGACGCGCTCTATCAAAACTGAGCTACAGCGGCTTAACATTCTTACAAAACCTCTTTTTTTAAATATATCCTTTAGGATATAAATAGTTATAAAGTCCTTAAGATAAGATAAAATATGGCATTAATACCTGGAGCAAGATTTAGTAATAGAAGACATGTAGGGGACTCACATGAAATTGATAAAGGCTTTGACAGGGCAGTAGCGGTCTTTTCTCAAAGAGAAAGATTAAAAAATGAAAGAGATAAACCAACAGGCACCCAAAAACCTCCAAAAGGAAAACAATATTTCTTAGAAGGAACCTTAAATTCCGATGGAATGCCCATCCCCTTGAGAGAAAGTTTTAGGGCGGAAAATCCTGAAGAAGCAAAGGCAATTTTAGAAGAAAAAACAAAACACTATCATGAATTAGAAGGATGTGGCATAAGTATGCATTTATACGATACACCAAACTACCCAAAGACAGCATTAGCATCAAAATATTATCGCCCCAAAAAAGATTAGCTAGCATTCCCCAAACCCCTAACCTTATAAACTTAATTCTCACCAAATTTCTATGGAGAAAGAAAAAACACCACAGGAACAATATGAAAGTCTATCTTTTGAACTTCCCGTATTTAAACAAATAACGGAGGATTTTGATATTGAAAAAATATTTGAAAAAGAATCAAGTTTTCTTTTAAGGGATATTCGGCATGCCATTCTTGAAAAGATAACGGCTTACTCCCAATTATTTGAGACATTTCAGAACCCTGGATCTGCCCCAATGTTTATTTTAAATCTTCTAAAAAATACAACTGAAGAGGATAAAAAGATAATTCAAGAACTTTATGATAAATTAGCAAAAATCCAGGTAGACTCAATTAAACTAGATACAATATATAGTGAAAGTAATGAGGCAGTTTTCATTAAAGAAACTTCAGATACTTGGCAAGGGATAAAGACAAAAGTTCTAGAGCTTGTTGAAAGACTTGAGAAAGAAACTAGTGAAGAAACCTCTTCTACAACTAGAGGATATTTTGGATAAAATTTAGATATAATACTAAAATAAAAAAAAAGAGTTCTGATAAAATAATTATGGAAGTTACGGAATACACCAATCGTGAATTGTCTAAGCATTACATAGGCGCTGCCCTTCAAGTTACTGCTCAAACAAATTCTGTTCTTAAGAGATTTGATGAGAGACAAAGTTTAATTGCTAGTTCTCAGATTAATATAGCTGAATTTTATCGAGAGAATGGATCATTGAAAAAACTAAAGATAGGAGTAGGAGCTGCTACTAAAAGAATTTTAGAATCAATTTTAGAGAATGGAGCTGAGGAAGCTAAAAGAATTATTTTTGAGCAGAGGCATGAGAAGGTAAGAAACAAAAGATGGCCTGGAGCTTATAAGCCAAGAGGGAGTACAGATAATGACCCTTCATGGGATAATGCAGTTAGATCAAATGAACAATAAACTTACTTTCTTAAAAAATCTTTAAGCTCGATTTCTAAAGCAACTGCAGGCATCTTGACTTTCCAATTCTTTAGAACTCTTGGGCTAATTTCACCAATAAAACCAATTGATTTACCGTCGACAAAAATCTCACCACACCTACCGGCAATCATCCCAACATGCGCCCCATCTTTAATGGAATATTCAATTCCCATCATCTTCATTAAATAATCTAAGATTTGTTTTAAATCGCTAAAACTCACTTTCTCATCTGCTAAAACTAGGGATAGATTATCCTTTTCTTCAATTCCAGTCTCTAAATCTGGATTAGGAGAGAAAACCTTTCCAATCTCAAAAATCTTATGAGGATAACTTGCATCAGAGTTTTCATAAAGAGTTTGCATCATATTTGTTAACAAATCAGATCTCAAAACATCCCTACCAGTTTTAGAGTCTTCAATCTCTATAAAATCTGTTTTATCATAATGGATCTTTTTAACATCTTTTTTCACATTCAGATGAAAGCTACTAACTTCTAATAACCCAAGACCTGCTAAAATATTACTAATAACCTTTTTCTGTTTAGATTCTGGATTTTCCTCTGCAATTGTTGAAATTTCTGGAATTATTGGCTCAAAGTTATCATATCCGTGTGCAATTGCAACTTCCTCTGTTAAATCAACCCAATGTAAAATATCTGTTCTGTAGGCTGGAATCTTTGCCTTATCTTTTTCAATACCAATTCCCATTCTAGCTAAATAAGATTTAATCTTTTTCTCATCAAAATCTGTTCCAAGCATCTTGTTTATGTCTTCAACCTTAAAATTCATCTCGCTAGAACCCATTTCTGGACTAATCCTGTCTCCGTCAGTTGCATCTTTAATTTTAATTCCATAAATCTTTCCGCCCATATCTGATAATGTTGCAATTATTATTGCCATCGTTTTATTCAAATAATGTAGGTTATGACCTGAACACTCAATAAATACATCCCTTGTTTTTTCATTGATTCTACCAGTTTTATGTGAGTTAATAATTGGAGGCATACTCATAACTTCATTATTTCCATCCATAAAAATTGGGAAGACCTCTTCATCCTTCAATAAATCAGCATAATCTCTGCCTGCGGGATGCTGTCCTAAGATTTGACGGCCGTTAATTGCCCTTGGAAATTCTAATGGCTTAAACTTTATTTCTTCTGGCTTTTTTGCAAGAAATTTTATTGGCAATTTTATTTCTTCTAAAGGATAAATTCCTACTGCAACTTTCTTTCTCTTTCGACCAATACTATTGTGTAATTTTTCTTGAATATCAATTATCTCAATTATTTTCTCATCATTAAACTTTAGACCTTTCACAATCGCACAGACTGTGTGTGGCCTAACTTTTTTAACACTCTTGTCTATTGTTACAAGATAGTCCTTTTCAGCAGGGTGGATTTTGAAACTGGCAACCTTTGATTTTCCCCTATACTGGTTAACAGCGCGAGCAAAGTTTTGAAGGCTTAGTAAATCAGGTCTATTTGGAAAAACTTCTACTGCGACCTCTTCGTCATTAACATATTCAATTGGGGTTCCCATGTCTGTAATTGTTTTTTCCATGGCCTCGTCTACTTTTCCGATTGCTTTTTCTAAAGCTGCTTTGTTCATGCTTAGTATTGTCATTTTAACTCAACACCTTAACATTATTTATTTTAATAACTATTGCACCTTTGCAAGGTTCACTCTTATTGATAGGAATCTTTTTTATGAAATCTATCCACTTTCCTTCATTAAAATATTCTGCTGAACCTTTCAATTCATAACCTATACAACTTTCTTTCCAGTTTTCAGACCACACAACAAGAGAAACTTTTGGATTGTTCTCAATGTTCTTCAAGGTCTCTTCAAGATAATTGTCCGAAATAATTAATTCATTATCTGAGACGACCTTAACATAAGCCACTGCAATATTATGTGGATTTCCATCCACTCCTATTGTTGCAAGCCCCATTGCATTTTCTTCAATTATTCCCTTTATTCCTTCATTTATCATTTTATCTCCCCCTTCTCGATTAAAAATTTAATATTTGGCCCTACCTTGTGATCACCATTCTTAATTTCTTCTATATCTAACCACTTAACTTCTTTTGTAGGTTCCATTGGTTTGATATCTTCTTCATTTAAGAGTTCTGCAAGATAATGAATTAGAATAATCTTCATCTTTTCTCCCGTCTGAGGATTTTCCCAGAGAATCATTGGACTAAGTGGCTTAATTATTTTAATCTCTACATTATTTTCTCTTTTTGTTGCATTAACACAAGCCTCTTCAAAACTTTCTCCTTCACGAATAGTTCCTCCCGGCAATTTATAAAAATCATCTTTCTCATCGTGATTAACAAGGAGTTTTCCTTCTTTAATAATTATAGGACCTGATGCTATTATTGTTTTTTCTTCCATTTTACTTAAAATCCTCCTTCAATAATCCATAAATATTTGTATCTAGAAACTCTCCCGTAGATTTAGTACAATGATATCTTTTGGAGGTCCCCTCTTGTGTAAATCCTATCTTTTTGATTAACCCCTTTGAAGCATCGTTCCTTTTTGAAGCCGTAGCTTCAATTCGTTGTAAATCTAAATCTTTAAAAGCGAATTGCATTAAGCGATACACCGCTTCATACATAATTCCCTTCCTCCAATAGTTCTTCCCAAGCCAATAACCCAGGGTAGCCTTTTTATCTAATTGATTCACCTTGGTCAAACCAATCACTCCTACAAGTTCTCCAGAATCTTTTAATTCAATAGCAAGTTCATAGTTACCACGAGGATTTTTAGAAGATTCTTCACTACAATGATTAACAAACCATTCTGCATCATCAGAGGTATAGGGATGAGGAACTACTGCCAATAATCTGGTGACCTCTAAATCATTGGCTAGAATTACTAAATCCTTCTTATCTTTATCTTCTAAATCTCTCAGAATAAGTCTTTCTGTTTCTATTCTAACCATTTTATCCCCTCCTCCAAAACTTCATTTCACGAAGCTGATTTATATCATTTTTATACATGTTACGAAGATCATTCATCTCAAAATATTCCATGATAATCCTATCAAACCCTGGGCCCCAAGCTAAAACTGGAATATGTTTTCCAAACATTGGAATTGTAACTTCTGGCCTAAACATTCCTGCTCCTCCGAGTTCTAGCCACTTCTTATGAACTGGATGAAATACATCTATTTCTAAACTTGGCTCGGTATACGCAAAATATGCCGGTCTAATTCTAATCTGATCATAACCCATTTTCTTAAAAAATTGTTTCAAATAGCCAAGTAATTGTCTAAAGTTTGCATTTTCATCAATTACAATTCCTTCAGTTTGATTAAATTCAAAACCGTGTGACCAATCAACTGTTTCATTTCTAAAACATTTACCTAGGGCAAAATATTTAGCAGGAACATTATTTTTCAAATCTTTTCCAATCTCCATTAATTTTCTAGCTGATAAACAAGTTGTGTGTGTTCTAAGTAAAACCTTTTTAGCTCCATCTTCAGCCCAGTCTTGATTCCAACCAGAACTACCATCTATTCCTCCCTCGTGGGCTTTTTTAACTGCGTCAACTACCTTTTTATCTGGTAATTTAGCTTTTTTATCTTTCAAATAAAATGTGTCTTGCATTTCTCTAACCGGATGATCCTGGGCGGTAAATAATGAATCAAAAACCCAGAAACCACTCTCAACATTATTCCCACTCATTTCCTTAAAGCCCATCTCTAACCAAATAGATTTTGCATGATCCATTGCTTGATTAACAAAATGCCTTTTCCCTCCGTGAATTCTTGGAACTGGGGCCGTTAAATCATATCTTCTAAACTTCTTATTCTTGAAACCATTACCTTTCAATATCTGTGGAGTTAGTTGTTCAATTAAATCTATATCTAATTTTTCTTTTTGTATTTCTAAACCGTTTTCTGTTAGTTTTACTTTTGTTTCCTTAGTTTGACAAATTTCAACAATTTCTTTTCTTTTTTTTAAATTTTCGAGTGCGAATTTTTCTTCTGGTTCTAAACTAGAAAGTTCACGAGGCAAAGACCCTAAAAAAACTTCTTCCATAAATCTTTTAGAAACTTCTTCGGGCTTAGCATTTAGCACTAATTTTCCATCTTTCAAATCAATAAGTGCCTTTTTCTTCAAGGTTCCCAGTGCAACTTTAGCCTCATTATCATTTAGACCAGTTTTTTTCTTAATGTCCTTGAATGCAATCTCCTTTTCCTTGCTAATTGCATTTAACAATACTCTCTCAGGTAAATTGTTCTTTTGATAATGGACTCCGAAAACTCCTAATTCAATCATCTCACCCTCACTACCTTCAATTTCAACTAGTTCTTTCTTTTTCAAATACTCTGATGCCCTTAAAATGGAGGTTTTATCTAAATCTTCTGTAGCAATCTCGTCCACTGAGACTGAATCTCTGCCAAGTAAGGGAATCAAATTCCTTTCTATTGGGGAAAGGGATTCTACAATCACCTTTTTTACTTCTAAGTCCATATGTTAGAATTAAGGATGGTTGAGTTTAAAAGAGTTTTCAGTCCTCCCCAACATACCAGAAACTCATAACTTCCCTCTCGTGTGTTGGACTCTCCTCAACTCTGGCAATTTTATACCGCTCCCCTAGCTTATCATAAACATCTTCCACATCCTCCATATTAATAATCACTCTTTTTCCTTTCTTGTCAATATAATAATTTTTAGTTACTCGTTTAACATCTCTTTTAATTGCTCTTAAGCTTTTCTTGACTTTTTTTGATCCTTTTTCCCCATCATAGATGGCAAAATAGATCACGGTTCCTTCACCAGTTCTATTTCCAAATGGTAAAATCTTTCTTCTAACAATTCTCCTATAATACTGGTGAGAGTTTTTTGTTTTTGCGCTACATAGGTGAACTTGCATATTTAGCCTATTTTTCTTAACTTCTCTTAAAATCCAAAGCCCTGCCTTCAATGATCCGTTTATACTGTAAGTATCTTTATTTAATTTATACTTCTTAGTCACAATATTAAAATTAGTATCTGAAATTTCAAATTCATTTAAGTTAACAAATGAAACTAGATTCTTTATTTTCTCAATAAAAGAATAAATTTCTTTTTCTAAACCTGGAATCATGGGCATCTCAACACCCATTTTCTTACTTCCAATAATTGAGTTAACTAATCTCAGTTTAGAAATATCACTTGGAATTCTTTTTATATCTATTAAAAACCCTGGGTGAAACCTAAATTCATCAACATATTTAGCAAGCTTTTTTATTTTTCTTTTATCAACTAATGGAAATGGTAAATAAATATGGATGTGGAAATTTTTACCAAATTTCTTTCTTAATGCTCTTGCATATTTTAGGGTTTTTTTAAAATAAACGAGTGGATCTCCTCCTGTAATTCCACAACCCCTTGATTCTCCTTCTAATGCCTCATGTATTAATTCTCTAGAATTTTTAATTTCTCTTTCATTGGCAAAACATCTTGGGGAGTTTTTTCTATTTGTACTTAGTGAACAATACCAACAAGAACGAGAACATTTTCCTCCGATAAATAATACCAACTTCTTACCCTCAACACATTGCCTACATCCTTCGGGTAAACAGCCATGACAGTGGGAATCAAATTTTGTTTTCATATTAAAAAGAAGTGAAGGAAGTATTTAAGAAGTTTGGTGTTAGTTAAGGCACCTATATTTTTAATGCCTTGAATTTGGAAATTAAACTCTCTCCTCCAAGGAACTTTTCTTTTGTTGATCTACCAATTGCTCTGGAGTTTTTGCACCAAAAAATGTTCTAAATTTATCCATTGACCATTTTCCAACTGGAGCAAGCCACCAACTGTTTATAGCAAATTTCATTGCTCCACTTGCAATTTTAGACGTATCAAAATCTACATCAGCATCTAATACTGAGTGAATACCCATTGCAGCAGCTATTTGCAAGGTATAAATTGTGGTTTGACCAAGATTAAATGCAAGCAATTCGGCACCGACCCTTTTAATTTTTGAAGCATCTGTCGTTACTCCCCCCTTTTTATAAACAAAATCTCTTAATTTACTGTAGAAAGGGGAAGTTGATGAATGAACCCCCAGGCTAATCGCCCTTGCCAATGCCGAGGTTCCTGGAAGTAATCCTGTCTTTGCACCCATATAAACTCCCAAAACTACCTTGTTTGTTGCAAGTCCGGCCCAATCACTTATAAATTTATAAGAATTACGACTTTTCATTTTTTCAAATTTTTCTTCACCCACAATATCTTCCATGGTATAGTCATAGGTTATTTTTTTGTATATCTCTGATTCTCTAACCTTCTGACATATACCTGAGTTTTTGATTGAATCACTTATTTTCATAAATTATTAAAATATTTTTAGTATATAAGTATTACTATTGTTACGACTTAAGAGTTAATATTGATTCAAAATAATTGGGCATTGAAATACTATCAGAGATTGGGACCTTTATGATTTAGACCCAAAACAACCCTTAATATAACAACTTATGAATTTCTTTTAAAAATTCTAAATGCTTTGTTTTTTCTTTCTTGAATATCTTTTTATTTGAATGCATTATTGATGCCATTTTTTCACCTGCAATAACTTTTGGAGTTATTACATAGTCTGCACCTAGCATGTATAGGTCCATTGTTTCGCTAATTCTTCCGGCTGTAACAACAACCTCGGTTTTTGGATTTGCTTTTTTTACTTTTCTTAATAAATGTAAATTATCATCATAGTAGGGAATTGTTGATATGACTAACTTGAAATCTTCTAAATTCAATTTGTCTAATACATCAGGACTTGTAATTGTTCCATAAATTGAAGAAATCTTCTTTCTTGTTAGGGCGGAGATTATTTCTGGATTATGGTCTAAAACTATTATCTCGTGTTTCTTGTTCTTTTTTATAAGCTCATTTAGTATTACGCTTCCAGTTCTATGTGCCCCTATTAGAAGTATAGTTTTTTTGTTTTTATCCGAATAAGATAGATCTTTTGAAGGAAATCTTTCCTTTCTACCTAAGAAATATGATACATATTTGTAGATAAAATCCTTCTTTTCTATTAGGTATGGTGTAAATGACATTGTAATAACTGTTGCTAGAATAACTGTTGATAAGAGAGATTCAGTTAATACTCCTGCATTAAATCCTATGATTCCAATTATTAGGGAAAACTCTGAAAGTTGGGCCATAGATATGGAGGTTTGAAAGCTTGTTTTCTGTTGGTATGCTCCGACCCTTAAAAGTACATAAATTATTATTGGTTTAATAAGTAAACCAGCTAAAACTAGAAAGGCTAAAAGTCCAAAATGTTTATCAATTCCATTGAAGACAATCTGCATTCCTAAAGCTATAAAAAATAAAATTGCAAAGAAATCTTTTATTGGAGAAATTCTCGATTCTAACTCTGTCTTAAATGGGGAATTAGCAAGACTAATACCAGCTATAAATGCACCAATGGCAATTGATAAGTGCCACATATAAGAAAGAATGATGAATAAGAATAAAACCCCTAGAGAAGAAATAAATAATAACTCTGTTGATCTTGCTGCATAACGAAATACCCTTTCAAGAACATATTTTTGCATAAAAACTGCCACACCCAAGATTAGTGCTAATTTGAAAAAAGTCATTAATACTATTCCTACACTAAAATTTCCGGCAGTTAATAGGGCAATTGCAATAATTGCTACTAAATCTTGAAGTAATAATATTCCTAAAACTAAACGACCATGTAAGGTAACTAATTCTCCTCTATCCGATAAAAGTTTAACATCTACCATCGTAGAAGAAAATGCAAGAATTATTCCTAAATAAACTGCCTGAATTTGGCTAATTCCAAAAAGATTTTTAGAGAAAAAGACAATGAGAAAAATTGCTAATACTTGGAAAATACCGACGACCAATATTTTTCTTAAGTTGGCTTCCCTTATTTTTCTAAATGAAATTTCAAGTCCTGCCGCAAATAGCAAAAATACAATTCCAATTTCACCAAAAGCATAGATTAATTCCTTTGATTGGATAAGGCCAAAAACTAATGGACCTGTAATAAGACCTGCAATTACATAGGCCGGAATCAGAGGTTGACGAAGGATTCTGGCAATAAATGCAAAAATTGAAGATATTAATAAAACTGCAGCAACACCAAAAATTGCTCTTTCTATTAAAGGAAGTCCAGAGACTTGAAAACTAAATTCCTTTAAAACACCAACTATTGCTCCGGTTATCACCATAAAAAAAATAAGAGAATGGCTTTTATAAAACTTTATACTAGTTCTTAGGCAGTTAGTCTAAAGGTTTTTTTAACATTGCCTAGTACAACCTTTACAGCATCAAGTGGAACACAGGTTAACCCTAAAACTCCTCCAGTAAAATAACAAACAGATTCTGTAATCTCATCATCCCAAAAGTTAGCATTGCTTTCCTTGAACATTCTTTGTGCTTGAATCCTTAACTCAGAATCTAGATTACACTTTGCAGAGAACGGCGTAGCTGCCTGGCAGAAGCCAATCTTAAATCTATTTTTAAAATTTTCTAGTTTCATATTCTTTGGGGGGTAAGTCTTGATTGAATTTCAAAGTTTCTTCTAGCAACTTCAACAACATTTCTCTTACCAGATTCAAGTTGCGCAAACAACAATTTTGCCTTTTCTATTTTATCTACCATTTGATTTAATTTGACTGGGCAAGCAAAAAGTCTAGCTGCCCAGTCTCACTCCTTTTTCCTCCAAGAGGTTAATCACTGCCTTATCGACAAGATTCTTCTTTGATGGAAATTCTGTTTTGTTTCGGTGGTTTCCACCGACGAAGTTTTCTATTTCTTCACTTACCCACTTACTAATTTTTACTGTTGTTTCGTTTACCATAGTTACTTTATGTATACAAATAGTAACCTTTTGTTTATAAATGTTTGTATTAAATTTGGTTAGATTTAAAATTATTTAGAAAGTTAAATAAATTTATTCATTAAGAACTCTTGGAAGATAGGAATTAAAGATAAAATCTTCTTGTGCTTTCGGATTTACCCAAACCCCTTGAAGTAGAGCATTAATTCTCAGTTCCTTAGGGATCCTATCTTTCTTGAAACGTGATACAATTCCTTGTAAGTTCTTGTTTCCAATTTGGTAATTCATCTGTTGTAAAGAGTCTAAGATACTTTGATCTTCCATGGAAAATAGGTCTGAAAAAATTTTTATCCCTGTTATCTCGCTTAATCTTCTATGGGCACTAGGAGATAATGATTCTGGGAAAAGAGGATTTGAAATTTCTTCCTGTTCTTTTTTTTCCAGCAAATTATGGGCAATCTGAAAAACTTTTTTTGGAAGATAAGTACTCCAAAAGAGACTCATTGCTCTTTTATCTAGTTCAGATAGGTCTGAGTTTCTTAAAGAATATTCTATAAATTCTCCTTCCAAGGCAAGGGCAACCCCCTCTCCACAAGCACCGTGAAATGAAACACAATATTCTTCCTCTGTGGGTGATAACCCTTTTGGTAAATTATTACTCTCCCTTCCCTGATGACCATGCCCTAGCTCGTGTGCCAAAATCAAACCAGGTAAAAAATGATCATATCTTCCTTGTGAAAATGAAAATCTATCAGGGTCTATTGCTGCCATAAGGGTATTTCCAATCCAATAACTAAAACCTCCTCCTGCAGGACCTAGTTGCAGATTATAGTCCATTTTCTCAACCCCTCTTGCTTCATAAAATGGACCAACAAACTCCCTTGCCCTATTTAAAGCATCTAATAAATTTTCTTGATGTTTTTTGGCCCAAGGAGTATTACCATAACAAATAGTTAAAGAATCTGGAGTCTTAGAAAAGAATCCTGCCCTAAGAAGTTCTTCCTCCTTGAATAAGTCATGGGGAAGATTTTCAGATCTTGCAGAATCTAAAAAACCTTGGTATGCCCCCCTAACAAAGAAATTAGATAAAAAGTCTCCGATTCCCATATTTGAATTTGGGTCAACGAAATATGAATAATAGGAATTTGCCATTTGTGCATGTTTAACCATATCGTCATAAACTGCCCTATCAAAAGCATTAAGGGAATCTCTTTCAACATCTCTTGCATATCTTGAAACACTTCTCGCTCCTTTTTTTATATCCATTCCCGTAGATAAACTAGCATAGGGAAAGGGGTCCCCACCAACCTGTCTTTCAAATGAAGCAACTGCAATATTTATGTCTCTTCTTTTTTTGTCCATCTTGTCAACAATAGGGTCTTCAATTCTCCAAGAAGGATTATCCATTTATACAACCCTATGAAAGAATAAAAAAGCGCCAAGCCAACCTATTGATTCACTTACCATATTATTCCCTGATTAAGATACCTTATAAATAATATTACAATTAAATATATATAATTAATCGCCATAATCCCCTATTACCAGGCAATTGTCTTCGGCTCTCGTCGAACATATTGAAACTCTTCCTGCAATTCATAAATCTCAATTGACATTTCAATTTGATCATCAAAATACCTTAGTTGATATTCTCTTTCATTCTCTGTGTTGAAAAATTCTATAATCATTTCATTCATTTTTTCATGTTTCACAAAAACATATTGGGAATCTACCCTCATCGCCTTTCCATTAATAAAAATCTTATCTCCCTTCTTCAACTTAACAAGGGGTTTGCTTTGTTTTTCTATTTTTAGTTGAGTTGACTTATTACCATCTTCCATAAACAAAAAAAGCATACTAGATTTATAAAGTTAATTGAAATTTAAAATGCCAATCTATAGGCCCAAACAAACATTAGTAAAACAAAGGCTAAGAATATGATTCTTCCAAGGAGGCTATAAATTTTCTTAGATAACCTTTCATTTTTGGTAATTGCCAATATTGTTACATAAAAGAATTGCCCTCCATCTAGAATTCCTAATGGAAGCATATTAAATAAAGCTACAAGAAAATTTATAATCATTATCCACCATAATAAATTAAAGATGAATCCAAAAAAGGAATAAATTGGTTGATAATCAATTGCTGAGCCTTTCAGGTGAAAAAGAAGGGTGTAGAGACTAAATTCCTTTAAATTTTCCTTGGGATCTAATCCTCTCCCTACAATCCCCAAAAAACTCTTGCTGGAATTGTGTGGGTGTTCAACTAATTCCAAAGAATACTCGGAGATTTGATCATTATCTAACATCTTAATCTCTATTGTTTCACCAATTTTGAAGTCATTAAAACTAGAATAAAAATTATCTCTCCCATTAACTTTTTCCCCATTAAATTCAATGATGTTTCCCCTAAGCTTGTTTCTGATGGCTGGAGAATCAAAATATAGTTTAACAAGGCCCCCTTCCTGAAAGTCCCAACCCTTTATTCCAAAATATTCTCCTTTTGTTGTATTAACTAAAACTAGGTCATCTGAATAATTCTCAACACCTAAAATAGAATCTGTTGGGAGAATTTCATAAACATAGTCTGTAACTATATAACCCTCTGAAACATAAGAAACATTGAATAATCCCCATGCCAAAAAGAAGAAAATAATTCCAGTAATTAAATTAGCAAATACTCCTGCACCTAAAACGCTTAATCGATTGAATTTCCCCTTCCCATCAAAGCTTTTTTTATCTTCTTCTACAAAGGCCCCTAAAATTGGTCCAAGAAAAATAATTCCGGTAGATTTGATTTTTATCTTTGAGAATTTCATAAAAATTCCGTGGCTAAACTCGTGAACAAATGCCACAACGGCAATAGCAATCAAAAAATAGGTAAAATAGAAACTAGGGAAGTAATTCTCCATGCCAAAAAGCTTTGGAAAGTAAGGAATCAAAGGTGCAACTGGAGGGGCCTTGATAATATCGCTAATCCAAGGTTCTTTAATATACCTAACAACTGTTGTTCCAAACAAGTATAATATTCCGGCCATAAGAAAATATCCAATTACCACAATCAAATATCTTAATTTACTCAAAATCTTTTCGTACTTTTTTCCGATATAGTTAATAAAATTCACTGCCCATTGTGTACGATACATATATATCCAGCCTTCCCTGTCAAGAGTTTTTTTATGCTTTTTTATAAAGTAAAAAACTCCAATTACGAAAAGGAACAAAAATACCAAATCATATACAAAAAAATCTACCATCTTTTATGAATTAGGATAATTTAGAGAGTTTATAAAAGTTGGGTGTGAAAATTATTTCTTCCTAGCCGGTCTAAAGTCCTTAGACTTACATTTTCTACAAGCTGCTTTTCCAGCTAGAATTTTCAAATTATCAAGTTTCATCTTGTGCTTACATACCTTACATACGACAGCATTTTTCATTAAACGATTTTGTGCTGCTGGAATTTTTGTTGCCATGTAAATATATTAAAAAAACCATTTAAAAACCTTATTATCCCTTTTTTCAGTTTAAATTGTTAGAATTTTTAGGAAGGTCTTCAAATAATATAGGTTCTGTAGGATATAAATGTTTAAAAAGAAGAAGCCTTGTTATAATTTATGAAAAATCAAACCTCCATTGCAATTGTAGGTTATGGAAACATTGGTAGGGCAGTTCATAGATCAATTATTGCTAATGAAGGCTTTTATGGAGATGTTAAATTTGGAGGGATAGTTACTAGGGATCCTTCAAGGGTTTCTGAAGAACTTTGGGGTTCCGAGATGGTTTATGATGCTGGACAGGATTCTTGTAGAGATTTAGGAATTGATGTCGCTATTTTGTGTGGAGGTTCAAAGAAGGATCTTCCAATCCAAGGACCCTTATTTTCTAAGTATTTTAATACAGTGGATAGTTTTGATACCCATGATCACATTGGCCCTTATGTAGATGAAAAAACCCATAAACAAATGCCAGGATATTTTGCAGTTATGGATGCAGTCTCAACTAGGGCAGGAAATGTTGCGGCAGTTTCATTTGGTTGGGATCCAGGAACATTTTCACTTGAAAGGGTTTTGGGAAGTTCCTTTATTCCAGGCTCTCATCCTCGAGGGTTTTACGGCTTAAGTGAACAAGGAGGACTAAGTATGGGACATAGTGATGCTATTAGAAATATTGAAGGTGTTGCAGATGCAAGACAGTATACCCATGCGATCCCAGAAGCGATTGAAGCTTTAAGATTAAATCCTGATCTTGAACTAACCCCTAGAGAAATGCATTGGAGAGAATGTCTTGTTGTCTTGGAGGATGATAATCCTGAGGCAAGGGCAAGGGTAAAAAAGAAAATTACAACTATGCCACAATATTTTGCAGATAATAAAACTACTGTTGAATTTGTTTCACAAAATGAAATTAATGGACAACACCAAGGAATGCCCCATGATGGAGTTGTTATAACTTCAGGAAAAACAGGTGAAGGAAATCTTGCATCAATAGAGTATGGCAATACTTGGCAAAGTAATCCTGAAGGAACTGCAGGTATTCTTGTTGCTACCGCAAGGGCTGTTCATAGACTTAGTAAAGAGGGAAAGAGGGGAGCCCATACAATATTAGATATACCTCCAGCATATTATAGTCCTCATTCTCAAGCAGAATTACTAAAGAGTTTTATGTAAAATGTTATCTAAAGAAGTTATAGGCCCTCAGACGCTTTCTCCCGTTGTTACCCAAAGCCAAGCAAGACAGATAGCCAAAGAGTTTGGTACACCCACCTATGTTTATTCTCAAGAAGTCTTAGAACAACAAGCCACAAAAGCCTTAGCATTTCCAAATGATTTCGGATTAACAGTTAGATATGCTATGAAAGCTAATCCAAATAAAACTATTTTAAAAATTTTTAATAATAAGGGAATTTACATTGATGCCTCCTCTGGCTATGAAGTTGAAAGAGCAAGAGCAGCAGGAATTCCTGGAGAGAGGGTTCTTTTAACATCTCAGCAGTCTCCACATAATCTTCGAGATT
>Ga0233437_1001017_pt1 | contig 55281 bp, 31 predicted proteins | sample SI_122_August201_FD_182714 | JGI IMG/M metagenome (GOLD analysis project Ga0233437, IMG submission 182714) | Seawater microbial communities from Saanich Inlet, British Columbia, Canada - SI_122_August2016_200_MG | ecosystem: Environmental > Aquatic > Marine > Inlet | place: Canada: British...
AGTTATAATGGAAGCAATCAGGATTACAAAGTAATATCCAATGGTGCCATAGGAGCACATACAAGAATCCTTCAGGATTATATCCAACCCGGCCAGGCATTTTTAGTAAAAGTTGTTTCAGGAGGAGGCGACCTTGCTTTTAATGAAGATATGCAGGCTCATAACAGCGATAGTTATTATAAAAACACCAAAGAATTATGGCCTTCGGTTGAACTTATTGTTGAGAATAATGAGTTTTTCAACTCAACGGCAATTGGTTTTAATGAAAATATGAGCTTTGGGCTTGACCCATCCTTCGATGTTGGTAAAATGAAAGGCAATCCCGATATTGCACTTTACACAAGGCTTGTTGAAGATAATGGAGTTGACTTTGCAATTCAGGCATTACCACCATTAACCGGAGAGGTTGTAAAAGTAAAAATCGGTTTGGATATTAGTCAACCGGGAAATTGTATTTTTAAAATAAAAGGACTCGAAAATTTTGATGAAATCATAACTATAAAATTAGAAGATAAAGAAACCGGAAACCTAATTGATTTCCGTGAAGCTGAAGAATATTCATTCAATATTAGCCAAGCCGGACAAATACGCGAACGCTTTGTTTTGCATTTTAATAACGCAACAGGTATTGAAGACCAAAACCCGCAAACCGAAAACATTCGCTTTTATGTTTATGATAATAAACTTTATATAATTGATAAAGAATTAAAAAACGGAATAATTCAGTTATTCAACATTCTTGGTCAACCGGTAATGGAAAAACAATATTCAGAAGTAGTAAACACCTTTGATTTGAATCTATCGAAAGGGTATTATGTTGTTAGGATTATTACAGATAAGACTTCTGTGAGTGGGAAAATATATGTGGAATAGGAACAAGATGAAGGGATCAGTGATCGGTAATCGGTAATCAGTAGGCAAGCCGAAACCCGAAACCCGAAACATGAAACTTATAAATTAATATTATGAAAAATTCAAACTTTACAACAAAAAAAAGTAGTTCTAATTACAAAAAATCAATATTTAACAAAACAGCCGGTTTTTTTTCCTTGTTACTAATAGTAATCTCCTTGATTTTTTTAAATTCTTGTAAAAAGGACAACAAGCCCGATCCAGAACCTGTTAACAATGGGGGATTTGAAATATTAGAAGAGACAGAAGTGAATATGGACGAAATAATGGAGCAATTAATGGTATATCCCGACGACCCCGATGTTTTTGACTACCATGACGTATTTAACGAAATAAAAAAAACAGCGGAGGAAGACAGTCTTCTGACTTTTAATCTTGTATTATCGAGCAAAGTAATGTATAAATCCATTGACAATAAAGGAGAGGAAATAGAATTAAGCGGATTTTTTATTTATCCTATAGCATTTGAGAAAGTCAAAACTCCAATCATATCATATAATCATGGTTTACAACTGGAAAAAAAGTATGCCCCTTCACAATACAGCTTATGGAAAGGTGAACCACTTAAATTCGCAGAAGTATTGATTGCCGAGGCAATGGCTGCCTATTTTGGTTGGGCAGTGATTATGCCTGATTATCAAGGAATGGGCGAAGATATAACGGAGAACCATCCAATGTGTGTTAGGGAAAAGCTGGCTATAGCTACTGCCGATATGATAAAGGCTGCCAAAGAAACAATTATGCCCGATTATCATGAATTTGTTGAATGGGATGGTAATACTTTCCTGTTGGGGTATTCTGAAGGAGGCTTTGTTACTATGGCTGCAACACAGGAACTGGAAAAAAGAAATGAACCAATTAACGGAGTTGCATGCATGGATGGCCCTTACGACCTTACAGGAACCATGCTTGATGTGATGTTAAGTAACGATCCTTTTCCTATCCCATTTTTTTTACCAATGTTTGCTGTTGGCCTTAACACTATTTATCCGGAATCATTTGTTTATGATGTAATGCTTAAAGTTCCCTACAATGATACAATCCCAAAATATACCAACGGATTTTATTCTGAAAGCTTTGTTAACGGCATCATGCCATCCAGTCATATCTTAAAAGAAGTACTTACCGATAATTTTATTGACACTTTAGAAAACGTTAACAGCAATGCTTATAAAATACTATATAAAAATAATACATTTATTAACAATGAATCTGAAGTATGGATACCTACAACAAAAATGCTTCTTTGGCATTGTAAGAATGATGACTGTGTCCCTTTTGGTAACTTCACCAAAGTAAAAAGTGAGTTTGGAACAATACCAAATATAGAATATGTTGAATGGCCACCGATTGATCCTGTATTTGGGCAGACTATTCACGTTTCGGCTGCCCCTATTGCTTTTTGGGAAGGGTCCCGTTGGATATATGATCAGACTAAATAAGGTATATGATTTAAGGAAAAGATGTCCCTTTCTTTATATTCAGGGTTACTAAAATACTTGCCTAAACTTCTTTTCTCCCACTAATATTTCCATTGAACCATAATAAGCGGAAACGGGATATTTACAGTTGAGCAATATCTCAAAAAGACCTTAGTGGTGATGTTTATGGAATGATAGCCATTGATGCCGATGGTAATGTGGTTATGGATAATAAAACCAATTGGGAATATTAAATAGGAACGAGTGGCTACAATTTTGGACATTTTGATATGGATGACCAGTTTTAAACCAGGAAATAAATGATTTTTGGTTACCAAACTTTGGACAGGACTCACAAGTGCCAGGTTAATGTTTCTGATATAATGATTTTAGATATAAATTCGCATTATTTTTGATCCGGGTTCCTTTTACATTAAATTTTGATTATATTTGTTTTTTGATTAGAAAACTAAGTTTTGTCAAACTTAAACTTTAGCAATGTTTCTAAAACTGCTAATCGGATTATGTAAAATTAATAAGTTGATTAATTCTCTTCGAATTGCATTGTTAACTTTGATCATTCTGCAAGGTATTACATCATCGGCAACAACGTATTATATTAGTCCATACGGTGATGACAACAATTCCGGTACATCCAAGCTGGCACCCTGGCAAACTATTGAAAAAGTAAATTCATTTAATTTCTCTCCGGGTGATTCGATTTTATTTCAAGGGGGACAGGTGTTTTCGGGGAACCTATATTTTGATTCAAATGATGCCGGAATGTTATCTGAACCTGTAACTATAAGCTCATACGATACCGGAAGGTCTGAAATAAATACATCTTCAGGTAATGCGCTATTTATTTATAATGCAGCCGGATTTAAAATTTGTAATATTAAATTTTCAGGTGGTGGTTGTGATATAAATGAAGCTGATGGAATCAGTATTTTTATGGATTTGCCGGGATCGGTAAAGTTACCATATATATTTATTAATGAGGTTGAAGTAAGTGGATTTGGCGGATGGGGGATATGTATTGGTAGCTGGAATGGTTTAAGTGGTTTCACAGATATTACCGTTATGCATGTTGAATCACATAATAATTGTAAAGGTGGGATCATTACCTATGCTGAAAATATTTATGTTCATGATGATGTTTATATTGGTTTTTGTAAAGCTTATGATAATTCAGGTATTTCAGGTACTGCCGGGAATAATGGAAATGGTATAGTGCTCGGTAGTGTTTCTGGAGGTGTAATTGAATATTCGATAGCTTATAACAACGGTTGGTTATGTACCGCTAACGAAGGCCCCGTTGGTATTTGGTCGTATGATTCCGAAAATGTTCTGATACAGAATAATGAATCATATCACAATAAAACCGGTGGGTCAGCTGACGGCGGCGGATTTGACCTGGATCAGAATATGAGAAATTCAATCATGCAATACAATTATTCTCACGATAACGACGGTGCTGGATTCCTTGTCTGGCATGCACTAAACAATGATAATTGCCAGGGAAACATTATTCGGTACAATATAAGCCAGCGCGATGCAAGAAAAAATGGATACGGTTCAATTCTAATCGGGGGAAAAGTCGATAATACGGAAGTATATAACAATACAATATTTTTGGACCAGTCTGATGTAAATATACCAAAAGCTGTTTATGTGTGGGATTATATTGAAGTTACAAACACTCATTTCAGGAATAATATATTTTATACTTCCGGTAATGTATCACTTATTACAGTCAGCCCGGGTGCAACAGATTCAACAGATAATAATCTCTTTCAGGGTAATTGCTATTATTCAAGTACGGGTACCCTAATAATTAATTGGGGTATTGAAACGTATTCGGATATTCAGGCCTGGCGAGCAGCAACCAACCAGGAGGTTGTCGATGGAAATGAAAGTGGTTATGAAGGAAATCCTCTTCTTGTTTCTCCGGGTAATGGATCAACAATAGGAAATCCTGTTTACTTTGATTCTCTCGTTGAGTATAAATTATTAGCTGGTTCACCTCTAATTGAATCGGGCCTGAATCTCAATTCACTTTTTGGGGTTAATCCCGGAGTAAGGGATTTCTATGGAAATTTTATTCCAACAAATATGCATTATGATGTTGGCGCCCATGAGTATAGTAATGTAATAATATTAAATATCAGGATTCTCCTCGAAGGTCCCTTCAACGGAACAGACATGAATACTGAACTAAACACCGGAAACCATTTACCTCTGACACAACCATATAATACTGCCCCGTGGAATTACCCGGGAAATGAAAGTGTTGCTTCAATTCCAAATGCAGATGTGATAGACTGGGTTTTGATTGAATTGCGTGACACAACAGATGCTTCATTGGCAACCGGCGAAACCATGATTGCACAGCAGGCGGCATTTCTGTTGAATGATGGTTCTGTTGTTGATTTGGATGGTTCATCCATTCTCCCATTCAATCATTCAATCATTCACTCATTGTTCGTAGTTGTTTGGCACAGAAATCACCTTGGCGTAATGTCAGCTTATCCAGTTACAGAAACCGGCGGTGTTTACACTTACGATTTTACTACCGGGGCAGAGCAAGCTTACGGCGGAGCTAACGGACACAAGGAAATCGGTACAGGTATTTGGGGAATGATAGGCGGTGATGGTGATGCCAACGGGCAAGTAAATAACCCTGATATTGATAATGTTTGGGTATTGCAAGCAGGGAATTCGGGATTCCTTTCAGGAGATTTCACCATGGAATCGCAGGTAAACAATACTGATAAAAATGATATTTGGCTTCTTAACAATGGCGCAGGCACACAAACCCCGGATTATAAGAATGATGAGGATTACCAAATTTCATGGCGTTTTGCAAATCCAACAGTAATTCAGAGTACACCTAATCTATTTCAATTTGATGTTGAGATAAAATGTGATGAGCAGGGAACTTATCACACACAAACTCAAATTTATTTTGATTATGATACGCTTGCTTTTGGTTCAAACATTGATGGAATATCTCAAAATCCCGATATTAATGAAAGGATAAGCTATAGCTATCTTGAATTAATTGATCCGGACAAATATCTGATTGTTAACGATGCGAATAATACATCCGGTAGATATGCAATTATTATTCAACCAATTGATGAAAATTACCCGATTGCTTTAAGTAACTTAACAGAAGTTGAAACATCTTACAAAGGATTTTTAAGATTTCAGATTGAAATTCAGGACGAAAGCCAACTTGCAGGAATATCATTTTCTGAATTGCTTATGGATGGTGGTCAATATTATTTTGATATTGATTCCGATGCTTTACCAAAAAAATATATTGACACGTGTTTGTATGCAAATAATATGATAGATGTACCCCTGTTCTATACTCCGGAAACTCAGGAATATCTACTTACTGTTGGGTATCAATTCCTATCAACACGAATTATTCCCGAAAATTCGAATATGTTAAGTGTTTGTAATGACATATTAGATAATCTTGACTTTATCAGGAATACCAATGGATTAATGCTTCGTAAGATTGGGCCAATGTGGATCAATAGTATCGGCGACTGGATCACTACAGAAGGATATTTGTTCAAGATGAATGATGAAGATGAGTTAATAATTAGTGGTGAAGCAATTGATCCACAAAGCCCAATTGATTTAATCACAGGTTATCAGATGATCAGTTTTCTTCCCGAAACATCTGTAAACACAGCTGATGCTTTTGCTGATATTCTTTCAAACCTTGATTTCGTTAGAAATTCGGCAGGTTTGATGTTCCGTAAAATTGGGCCTGTCTGGGTAAATAGTATAGGTGATATGCAGCCCTGTGAAGGCTATCTTGTTAGGATGAATGCTGATGATATGCTTATTTATCCTGATGTATCAGATAATTAGATTGCAATTAAAACTCTAAATCCTGAACATTTAAAAGTCATTGGCGGCAATCCTTAATATCCGATCTGTGCAATTTATTTTGAACAGGGTGATTTTAACATTGGTGAAGAAATAGGAGTTTATGAGGGAGAAATACTAACAGGTGCAGGTATTGTAGTTTCTGATAAAATTCTTGAAAATTCCATTCCGGTTTTCATTTGTTGTAATTGATTGAAATTGATGGCTTGCTTACAGATTACAATAAATTTTGAATTGCGTAGATGGGTCATTGGTTTTCAATCAAAAATCTAACGAAACAACGCAAAGCCAGTCCGTATGGACGACACGAAGTTAGCCCGTATGGAAATCAACAAACTTCTGTCGGATTTTTTCCAAACCTTTGTTTGAACCGCGTTGAAAAGTTGGCTGGCGTATCCATTCCCACGTCATAACAAACCTCTTTAATGGTTGCAAACTGCCTTTTTTCAAGGATACGATATGCTTTTTGTAATCGAATTTCACGGATAAAAGCAGCAGGTGAAAGGCCGCTGTGTTTTTTAAGTAATCGTTCTAATTGCCTGAGACTATAGCCCATACTACTTGCAAGACTTGATGCATTTAAGCTGTGTTCCTGCAAGTTTGCGATTACATGCTTTTCTGCTTTAATGATCAACTGCTCTTCTGCCGAATAGCTGACCTCCGATTCGGTTTCTTCCTTGTTTTCCTTTTTCCATGTATCGCGTTCCTGTTTATTAATTATCAGGTTGTGCACTCTTGCAATAAGCTCTTTGGTATTAAAGGGTTTTGTAATGTAATCGTCAACACCAAGTTGAAGGCCGGCTATTTTGTCTTCATCAAGAGCCTTTGCCGTTAACATTATAAAAGGAATTTGTTTCCAGTTCATGTTTTCACGAACTTTCCCACGAAATTGTAAACCATCCATTCTTGGCATCATCACATCGGAAATTATCAAATCGAATTGCTCTATATTAAGCAGCTTTAATGCGGCAAGCCCGTCCGGTGCCGATTTGCAATAATAATCACCGGATAAACACTTCATTAGATACTTGCTCAATTCAAGTTCATCCTCTACAATTAGAATTTTTGGTTTTTGTCCGTCCACGGAAAGAGGCAAGTTTATAACATTTTCTTCCTTCTCCGGTACTTCTTCGCGGGGAAATACCTCAGGGAGTTGTTCCGGCTTTTCTGTTTTTTTAAGAGGAATTGTCAATGTAAAAGATGATCCTTTTCCGGGTGTACTCTCCACTGTAATATCTCCTCCCGATAGCTGTGCATATTCCTTTGCAAGAGTCAATCCGATACCTGTACCTCCAAGAGCCGGTTGATCTCTCCATTCAGCCTGGTAGTAGCGGTTGAAAATTTGTTTTAGGTCGTTTGGGTGGATACCCTGGCCGGTATCTTTCACAATAAAATTAAGGAGGTTATCATTTGTATTAATTTTCAAAGAAATTTGGCCTTCTGTTTCCGAATGTTTAAAAGCATTTAGAATGAGATTGTTCAAGATTTTCTCAAACTTTTCTATATCCAATAAAACAGTTAAGGTTTTATCCGGCATGAAATCAAATTCGAGTTTCATATTCCTGTAATGGGCCAACGACTGGTACGAAAATAAAATCCGGCGACATAGGCCATGTAAAACCACAGGTGATTCAATTAATTTCAATTCCCCTGATTCTAACTTTGAAAGGTCGAGTATTTCATTTACCCTTTCCAACAACTTTTTACTGTTTGAATAAGCTAACTGCAATTCTTCATAAAAAGGGGTGTTTTTAGCTTTTTCACTCAGGTTTTCAAGAGGAGCAATAATAAGTGTAAGCGGATTTCGCATTTCGTGAGAAATATTGGTGAAAAACCGGCTTTTAGCCCGGTCTAAGGATTTGAGTTGCTCATTCATCCTTTTACGCCTTTTTATATTAAGATAAGCTAAAATTGCAATAACAATAAATAATATTGCAATCAGCCCAATGATGAAATTGAGTATCCTTTGCTGCGATATTTTTTCATTTTTCAAATCTATTTGTGAATTCTGAAGCTCGATTTTAGCTTCTTTTTCTTTTACTTCAAATTCTGTTTCAAGTTCAAGAAGCTGTCTTTCATTTTTTTCGCTTAGTAAAGTATCCTGCAATAAGTCATGCTTCTGTCGAAAGAAATAAGCCTTTTCAAAGTTACCATTCCCGGCATACGCTCTTGCCAGCAGTTCAAAGTTTTTTGAAAGCGAAAACTTATTTTCCAGAGTTTCAAAGACTTTTAGGGGTTTTTTCAGATATTTAATAGACTGCCCATAATCTTCTTTATTCAGATAAACCTGGCCCAAATCATAGTAACAATCAGCAATGAGCTTTGGTAATTCGAGCTTTTGCGAGAGATCCAACGCCTGAGTACAATATTCTAGTGCTTTGTCAAAATTGTTTTGTTCTAAAGCTGAAAGACCGATAAGTGAATATGTGGCAACCAAACCACCGCTTAAATGCACATTTCTTGCGTTTTCAAGTGATTTTAGGCCATGTTCACCGGCTCGTTTTGCATCTCCTTTATCCAAATATATATATCCTATCCTCTGGTAACAATAACTAAGCTGTTTCTCTTTGCCTGTTGATTTCTCACAATATTCGGCGACTTTCAGAAGGTTCTGTAAAGCTTTGTCCATGTATCCTCTTGTCAGGTGCATGCTGCCAAGATTTAAATAGGCAGTGATCTTTAATTCTAAATTATCTGTTAAATTTATTACTTCCAGCGCTTTGTATAAATATTCAAGAGATTTATCATAGTCACCAATGTAGTGATTTAAGGATGAAAAATTCAAGTAGGCACGAATAATCTGGGTTGAGTCTTTAGCTTGTTTCGCAAACATTAATGCCGAATCCAGATTTTTTTCCGAGTCATCAAAATTTTCAAGAAGCATCAAACAAAGCCCTTTTTTATTGAACGATTCGGCCATTCCACTGTGATTTTCAATTTGCCGGTAAATTACATTAGCACTGTCGTAATATTGTTTTGAACTACTTAACTGTCCAATATAAAGATTAACTTTCCCAAGTGTCATAAAACTTTTGGCTGTTTCGGATGTTAAATCAATATATGAGTTTAGTTTCAGAGCTTGTTCGGCAAACGACATGGCGCTGTCGAGATCTACTTTCAAATAAGCATTACCGATTTCATTAATTAAATGAATCCTGCTTTTCTTTTCTTCTGTCGTATTAAGAATTTTGTAAAGACTGTCTAATTGTGGTGTTTGGGCATTTAACTTTCCCAAAATAACCGATATGATTAGATAAAAGAAGAATGTATATTTCATATTAAAATTTTAAAAGTTTTAATAATTTCTGCAAGATATAACATTTTTATTTGAAAATAACAAAGCATGTCGTTTTTTAAAAAGCAAATGTCGTTTTTGAGAAAGGGTATATTGATTGATGAACAGATATTTGCAATTATAAATAAAAATTAACAATTTAAAAATGATTTACTATGAAAAATTTAAAATTTATTTTCGTTTCGGTTCTATTAATTTTAGGACTTTTAATTTTTAATGGTCTAAAAGCAGACGTAATTTATTCAACCGGATTAGGTGGTTACTGGAATGATCCATACACATGGACAGATACCATTGTTCCAACTCCGGCAGATGATGTTTTTATTGTCGGGCCTGTAGAGGTAGAATCAGGAACCGAATGTGCAAGCTTAACAGTAGAGGCTTTCGGGGATTTATTCGGTGAATGGTGGTACGGTGGTAATATAAATGTTTATGGCGATGTAGAAAATCTTGGGACAATCAGGCATGTTCCTCAGGCACCCAATGGAGCTTTACAATTATCCATTCACGGAGATATTATCCAAAATGGAACATGGTCGTGTCAACAAACTAACCTCATAGGTACTTTTGACCAATACCTAACTTTTAATAATGTTTTCTCCGGAGCAAGTTTTTCTATAGATAAACCTACAGGAAATACAATTGCCAATACTGATCTGGAATTTCAGGATACTGATTTACACCTCAATAATAAACCACTCCAAGTACAAAATTTGCTAAGTTTAAATAGTTGCAAATTACACGATGGCTTTATTACATCAAGTGCTCCTGAATACGAACTATATATGAGTGGAACAGATTATTACATCTTTGATCTAATCACAACGGGTGTCAGACTAACAGGTTATGTAATTATTGGAACCCCCGTAACAGTAAACGGTAACCTTGTAGTTGAAGGAATAATGGAAAACTATTACTGGAGTTGGGCAGATATAATCGTGAACGGAAATATTACAAACAACGGTACTATCAGAAATAATGCTACGATTGGAAACAGAGTAGCGATTGAATCAACAGGTGATATAATTAATAATGGAATCTGGGAGAGTCATGTAAATAAGCTCATGGGAAATACTGACCAAACAATTACCCTTATTGGTGATACACCCATTAATTCGGATGTCAGATTCGATGCAACAACGGGAAAAACATCTTATCAATGGTATAAAGACGGTAGCATTATACCCGGACAAACAAATTCATTTTTATCTTTAAATCCTTTAACAAATGCTGAATATGGATTATATACTTGCCTTATTGACGGAACAACTTGGACGAGAAATTTTATTGTTCAGGATACTACTTCTGAGGTTCAGGAATACACTCTTGCTTTTGGCTATCAATTTATTTCATCCCGAATTATTTCAGAAAATCCAGATATGCTGGAAATTTTAGGTGATAATCTTGAAAATTTGGATTTTGTACGAAACACTTCAGGACAAATGCTAAGGAAAATCGGGCCTGTTTGGGTAAATTCTATTGGTGACTGGGCTACCATCGAAGGTTATTTGTTTAAAATGAATGACCCTGATTTGTTAACAATTTCCGGTTCGGCAATTGATCCGCAAACACCAATTAATTTAGTATTTGGTTATCAAATAATAAGCTATTTGCCGGAATTCCCTATTAATACTTCTGAGGTTTTTGCTGATGTTTTAAGTAACCTTGATTTTGTAAGAAATACAGCCGGCCAAATGTTCAGGAAAATTGGCCCTAATTGGGTTAATAGTATAGGTGATATGCAACCCTGTGAAGGCTACCTTGTTAGAATGAATGCTGATGATGTGCTTATTTACCCTGAAACAACAGAAAAAATGACTGCACATAAAACCCCAAAACCGGAACATTATAAAGTTATGAATGGCAATCCTAATGATCCTGTCTGGACAATTTATTTTGAGCAGGGAGTATTAAATATCGGTGATGAAGTTGGAGTTTATGATGGAGAAATACTTGTTGGAGCAAGTGTTGTAAATTCTGATAATATTTTTGAAAATTCCATTCCGGTTTTCAGTAATCTTTTTGAAAGTGGCAATTATCCTACATTCAAAATATGGAATAAAACTGAAAATAAAGAATATTTATTAAATGATTATTCTTATATAAATCCTTACGGAGATGCTTATCCCAACGAAGTTTTTCCTAAAAGCGATGGAGAATACAGTATTCTAAATTTTTCAATTACCGGAATATCTATTGAAGAAAATGATCATCCTTCATTATCTGTTTACCCTAATCCTTCCGAGGGAATATTTAATATCTCTATCGAAGGTGTGAGTGGAAAAGTTGAAATAAAAGTATTTGATGTTCATGCTAATGAGTATCGTTTCTTTGAAATTGATGGAATAAGAAATATTACAACAGAAAAACTTGATCTGAAAGAATTGCCTGCGGGAATTTATTTTATAAGTTTTAAAGGTAGGGATTTATCTAAAGTTGAGAAAATTGTAATTAATTAGTTTTTATATATAAACTTCTAAAAAGACACGAATTTCACAAATTCACACTGATTAGTTTTTATGCCGCTAATACGCGAATAACATTCGCGCATTAGCGGCTTTTTTTTCGATTGCCTGCCTACCAAAACTTTAGTGTAAGTGGGTTATTAATTGTAATTGAGTAGTAATTAGTAGTCATAAATCGTAAACCATCAATCTTTAATCTTCTGTCATTCGTTAATTTTTTCTGCGGCAATCTGCGTTATCCCTGCCCGTTCCGTTCAGGTGGGCCTGCCCGACTTTGTCATTCAGGCGGGTGCGGGAATTTTTTTTTCTGTGTAATGTAAAAATTATCTTATATTTACATGCCCTTAAAATATTAATATCCTGTGAAAAATATTAGTATTCTTATATTATATATTTTATTACTCGCTGTGTTTTCGGCCTGCAATACAAATCCTGAAGACATACCTTCACCAACCTCTACAAAAGAAATAAGCACAAGCGGCATTAATGATAGCGCAGAACTTCGAAAAAAACTCATCAAAGGCAAAGTCATTGATCTTGATACCATGCCTGCCCCAAAGGTAGTTCCAGCCGGAAACCCCAGAGTTGTTCCATTTAAAAACAACATTTACGAAGCCGGCACTCCCAAAGTTGTAAATATCCCCAAAAACCTGACTGTAATAATACCGGGCAAAGATTCCGTTCCCTTACCTGAAACTTTAAGGGTTATAACCAGGGAGTTCGCTCTTGATTATACCGAACCTATTAAAACCCTTCCGCCTCGCTTTATGGATGAAAGCAACTGCAATGTAACAAGTTATAGTAAAGATCAGGGATTTAATGGAGATGTAATCTGGAAAATTATTCAGGATAAGAATCAAAATATCTGGATGGTTGGTGGAGGATTGATAAAATTTGACGGGACTTTTTTTACCCAATTTGACAATTTTGTATCAACTGGAGGAAGATATCATTTATGTCCAAGATCAATTCTTGAAGATACGAAGGGCAATATTTGGTTTGTCAGGGGTGGATATGACACTTGTCTGCGTATTTACAAATATAATGGCAGGGACGTAACCGAATTTATGGTGTATAATAATAATGATAGAATAAAAATAAATAATCCAAATTCCATCCTTGAGGATAAAAATGGAAACCTTTGGATTGGTACCGATGCCAGTGGTGTTTGCAAATATGAACCTGAATCTCAAAAGTATCCGAAGGGTAGATTTATTCATTATACCCAAAAGGAAGGATTGATTGGCAATAAAATTAAATGTATAGCTGAAGATAATAATGGTAACATCTGGTTGGGAACTACGGATTCGGGATTGTGTAAATATGAATCAAACTCAAACGATTTTCCCGCAGGCAGGTTCAAACATTATACTGTTGAAAATGGTTTAAGCAATAATTATATTTCATCCCTTTTGTTCGACAGCAAAGGAAGACTATGGATTGGTACATTTGGTAGTGGATTAGACATCTATGATGGTAAGTCTTTTATTCACTTTTCAGAAAATGAGGGGTTGAGTTCCAATTTCATTAATGATATTATTGAAGATAGAAAAAGGAATATCTGGATTGCAACGCATGGAGGTGGTGTTTGTAAATTTGAACTAGAATCTACAGAGGAAATAAAAGGTAGATTTCAGTATTTCACTGTAAATGATAACCTGTCCAGTAATCATATTCAATCAATTATGGAGGATAATAACGGGTGCCTATGGTTTGGCACCCATGAAGAAGGTGTAATGGTTTATGACCCCAATTCATTTAAACATATTACCCCAAAGATGGGAATGGAATTCGACTTTTTAAGGTCCCCGATTGAGGATGAAGATGAAAACCTCTGGTTTGGAGAAGAAAGAGGTGGTGGCCTCTGTAAATTCGATGGAAAAAGCTTCAGTTATTTTACCCGAAAAGAGGGATTATGCGGTGATAGTGTTACCTCAGTCATCCCGGATAAAACCGGAAATATCTGGATTGGTACAAGCGGAGGCGGGCTTTGCAAATATGATGGGAAATACTTTACCCACTATACTAAAGAAAATGGTTTAAGTGATAATTTTATTAAATATTTGCTAGAAGATAAAACCGGGAATATTTGGATAGGAACGGAATATGGCGGTGTTTGCAGATTTAATGGTAAGTCATTTATTCATTTTACAAAGAATGAAGGTTTGTGCGATAATAAAGTACAGTATATTCTGGAAGACAGCAAAGGGAATTTATGGTTTGCTACCTATAGTGGTGGAGTGGATAAATATGACGGAAAATATTTTACAAATTACAATGATGAAAATGGCCTTAACGGGAACAAAATAGCTTCATTATTGGAGGATAAAAGAGGTAATATCTGGATAGGAACAGAAGGAATAACAAGGTTCGATCCGGATACTACGGATATATCATCCCGATTTATCCAATTCCTGAAAAAGGGAAGACGTCCTAAATTAGAAAATCTTAAATATTTTGACATCTTATCCAATGATGGCCTTAAATTTTTGGTGGAAGATAAAACCGGAAATTTATGGGCAGGAACCGGAGGAGGGATAAACTTACTTGTTATGCCTGAAAATGGAACTCTAGATAACATACAGGTTGAGATTTTTAATAAACAGGACGGTTTAAAGGGGGATAATCCTGTTATAAACTCCGCATTTATCGACAGTAAAAACAGGCTCTTTTATGGTTATAACAGAGCTATCACCATGCTGGATTTAAACACCTTTGAACCGGCAACCCAAGCTCCCGCAATACAATTGAACAACATTGAACTGGAACAAACATTTATTGACTTCAGGAAGTTGTCCAAAACAATCAAAGCCGGCAAACAATTTCTTATCGGTGCAAATAAAGACATCAGTCTAAACAAAGTAAAATTCACGGAGGTAGCTCCGTTTTACAATTACCCTGTAAATCTTGAACTGCCCTACCGCATAAACCACCTCACCTTCAAGTTTTCAGCCATCGACTGGCAAGCACCGCATAAAATCCGTTATCAGTATAAACTGGAGGGATCGGATCGGGATTGGAGGAATATAACCAAAGAAACCAAAGCAATTTACACCAACCTTACCCATGGCCATTACGAGTTTAAAGTTAAGGCAATCGGTGCGGCTAACAAATGGAGCGATACTTTTGAATACGATTTTTTGATCCGTCCGCCCTGGTGGTATTCATGGTGGGCTTATGTAATTTATTCTATTATTTTACTTGCTTTAATCTTTGCATGGAGAAGCTATGACCTCAAACGCCATCGCTTAAAACAGGAACTTGAAATAGAACATGTGCAAACCGAAAAGCTGGAGGAACTTGACAAAATGAAATCCCGCTTTTTTGCCAACATTTCCCATGAGTTTCGCACACCACTTACATTAATACTCGGCCCCTTGCAAAACCTGTTATCAAAAGCAAGCGACAAAGAATCGGAACAAGAACTGGATATGATGCAGCGAAATGCCCGCCGTCTGCAAAAACTCATCAACCAGTTGCTGAACCTCTCCAAATTAGAAGCGGGAAAAATGAAACTTCAGGCAAGGGAAGAAAATATAGTAAGCCTTGCCAGGTTATTTGTACAATCTTATGAATCTTATGCAACCCAAAGAAATATCAGCCTACTCTTCACTTCTGAGGCTGATGAAATCCTTGTTTACGTTGACCGTGAAAAAATTGAAAAAATATTGAACAACCTACTGTCTAATGCTTTTAAGTTTACTCCGGATGGAGGAAGTATTGAAGTTACAGTGGGAAGTGGGAAGTCGGAAGACCGAAGTCGGGAGCCCGAAGTAGGAAGTCCGAAGTTTGCAGTCGGCAGTCAGTGTGTTGAAATAAAAGTTTCCGACACCGGTGCAGGGATATCTTCCGATCGTCTCGAACATATCTTCGACCGTTTTTACCAGGCAGATGATTCTTATACAAAAGATCAGGAAGGAAGCGGTATTGGCCTGGCTCTTACCAAAGAACTTGTTGATCTTCACAATGGAGAAATTATAGTTGAAAGCGATCCTGGAAGGGAAACAACATTTTCTGTTTACCTGCCGATGGGAAAATCCCATCTTAAAGTGGAAGAAATTCTTAAAAAGAAAGAGCCTGTTTATGAACAATTTGTTCCTAACATTCCAGATTCAATTAGTCTTACTGATGAACAGAAACCATTAACCGAAGATCAACCAGCTGATACTTTGGATACCACAACTCCCATTGTTCTTATCGTTGAAGACAATGCCGACCTTCGTTTATATATTCGGGGTTTTCTTGATCAAAATTACCACGTTATTGAAGCTATTGATGGAAAAGACGGTTTGAACAAAGCTATAAAAATCATCCCCGACCTTATCATCAGCGATGTAATGATGCCTAATATGGATGGTTATCAGCTTTGCAATAAACTAAAAACCGATGAAAAAACCAGCCATATTCCAATAATCCTTCTAACGGCAAGGGCATCAATGGAAAGCAAAATTGAAGGATTGGAAACGGGTGCCGACGATTTTATCACCAAACCATTTGAACCACAGGAACTGCAAGTAAGAGTAAAAAACCTTATCGAACAGCGTAACAAATTAAAGGAATGGTATAAAAAAGAGATGTCAGTTGAGGAACATAAGCCAATCCCTGTTTTACCGACAATTGACCAGCAATTCCTCGAAAAGGCAAAAAATGTAGTACATCAAAATATGGCAGAACCTGATTTTAGCGTTGAAGATTTCGTAAAAGAAACAGCAATGAGCCGGACTCAGTTGCATCGCAAGTTAAGAGCACTTGTTGATCAGTCAGCCAGTGAATTTATCAGGACACTCCGCCTTAATCGTGCTGCTGAATTATTGCTACAAAACATTGGCAATATTTCGGAAATTTCCTATGATGTCGGATTTAATAATCCACCCTATTTTTCCGACTGTTTTAATAAACAATTCGGAATGTCGCCTTCGGAATATATTACAAAAAATTTCAAATCAAGTAACGATCAGGGATAAAATGTAAGTATCCAGAACTCGCGAAAATAAAAGTATTGTGGAATTAAATCGCAAACGTATGTTAATAAAAAATGACAATTTTTCCAAACAATGTACATACCTTTGCAAATCATTTTTGACCATTAATGGTTTTTGTAAATTCTGGTATCAATAGTTTCGGGTTTTTTGTCCACATTCGTTGAAACTTCAGTGGATAAATTTCTTTTTCCTTGTTTCTTGTTTTGTGTTCCATATTTTTTATTCTCCACCTACGTTAAAGCTTCAGTGGACAATCTTGGTTTTAGTTATTTAGACGCAGATTAAACTGATTTATTATGAAAAATTAAATCATAAACAATCATAATAATCAGTGTCTAATTTAATATTTTCTACTTTCAAATTCCTAAAATCTAAAATCAAAAATCTTAACTTTCTCCAAAATGTAACATATCTGAAAGCATTTGGAACATAATTGAAAGAGATTTTTTTCAACTGACCTTATATTTGCTTCGTAAATAAATCAGATTTTTTAACTTAAATACAAAAAACTATGAAACAATAAAAACTTAGTAATTCTTAATTAGAATTTCTTCATACGTTCAGATAGTACGATTCTCCCCTCCTTAATTTGTAAGGAGGGGCCGGGAGTGGATAAAAAAATATAAATAAAATAAAACAAAATTAAATTACAAAATTATGAAAACAATTTACAAAACGTGGGTAATTATTCTATGCCTGATCATTTTACCACAGGCTTTTCCACAAAAGAAAAACACAAAAGGCCGTTTAAACGGCGAACAACAAATTGATCTACCGGAAGGCTATAGTTTTATTTCATCACGAATTATTCCCGAAAATCCTAACATGATGGATGTCTTGCAGTATAATCTTGCATATCTTGATTTCGTTAGAAATTCAGAGGGATTTATGTTAAGAAAAATTGGGCCTATTTGGGTAAATAGCATTGGTGACTGGATTACTACCGAAGGATATTTATTTAAAATGAATTCGGCAGATGTATTAATTATTTCAGGAGATATCATTGGGCCTCAAACTCCAATCGCTTTACATATTGGTTATCAAATGATAAGTCTTCTGCCGGATATTCCCGTAAATACTGCCGATGCTTTTGCAGGTGTTTTAGAAAATCTTGATTTTGTACGAAATACTGGCGGGTATATGTTCAGAAAAATAGGGCCGGTTTGGGTAAATAGTATCGGTGATATGCAAGCGGGCGAAGGCTACCTTGTTAAAATGAACAATGATGACATATTGATTTATCCAATAACAAATTTATCCCCCAATCCACCTTCTTTTCCCAATCCTGAAGATGGAGCAGAAAACCAATCCATAGAAATTGATCTTTCGTGGACATGCACCGACCCCGAAGGCGACCCTCTGACTTATGATATTTATTTTGGTACTGAAGCTGCGCCAACACAAGTAGCAACAGGTCAAACTGAAACAACTTATGACCCGGGAATACTTGAAATAAATACTGAATATTTCTGGAAAATTATTGCTCACGATGACCACAGCAATACAACCCAAGGAACTGTCTGGAATTTTACAACAGGTGATGAAATTTGGGAATGCGGTGAACTAATTTTAGATGAGCGTGATGGACAATTTTATGAAACCGTTCAGATTGGCGAACAATGCTGGTTGGCCGAAAATATGAACATCGGTATCAGAATTGATGGAATAATTAACCAAAGCCTGAACGCAGATTTTGAAAAATACTGCTTCGATGATAATCCTGACAATTGTGATCTATATGGTGGACTTTACCAATGGAACGAAATGATGCAATACGTAACCACCGAAGGTACTCAGGGTATTTGCCCCGAAGGCTGGCATATTCCTTCTGATGATGAATGGAAAATATTAGAGGGAACTGTTGACAGCCAATATCCTGTTGGTGACCCGATTTGGAATAATACAGCATTTCGTGGTTATGATGCCGGATACAATCTGAAAAGTACTAATGGATGGGAAAACAATGGTAACGGGTCAGATGCTTATGGTTTCACTGGTTTACCAGGTGGTTTCCGTTCCTGGGATGTAGGTTTCTTTGGTTGGAGTATCATCACTTATTTTTGGTCATCTTCAGAAATCGATGTTAATAATGCGTGGGGTCGCGGGATGGAAAATGACAACGATGGAGTTAGCCGTTATAATGACGATAAATTAAGTGGTTTTAGTGTACGTTGCATAAATGGTGAATATATACCAATAAACCTACCCCCTGAACCACCTTCTTCTCCATTCCCTGAAGATGGATCAGAAAACCAATCAACAGAAATTGATCTTTCATGGACATGCACCGACCCCGAAGGAGGCCCTCTGACTTATGATATTTATTTTGGCACTGAAGCTATTCCTCCACAGGTAGCAACAGGTCAAACAGAAACAACTTATGATCCTGAAACACTGCAAAACTACATAGAATATTTCTGGAAAATTATTGCCCATGACGACCATGAAAACACTACAGAAGGGCCTGTTTGGAGTTTTATTACAACTGAAGTACCTCAACCATGCCCTGGAATACCAACAGTAACTTATGAAGGACAAGTTTATAATACTGTATTAATTGGTGAGCAATGTTGGTTAAAAGAAAACCTTAATGTTGGAATTATGGTAGGCACCAGCTGGGGTCAATCTAATAATGGAATTATTGAAAAATTCTGCTACAATAATGACCCTGAAATTTGCGAAGAATACGGTGGATTATATCAATGGAACGAAATGATGCAATATACAACTATACAGGGAGTGCAAGGTATTTGCCCTGCCGACTGGCATATTCCTACTGATGATGAATGGAAAATATTAGAAGGAACTGTTGATAGTCAATATCCTGTTGGCGATCCTGAATGGGATAATATTGGTCCTAGAGGATATGACGCTGGAACAAATCTAAAACAAGGCGGAAGTAGTGGTCTTGAGGCTCTTTTAGCGGGTGCCCGGAATGCCAATAGTTCGTTTGACTATCTCGGCTCAAGCGCCCACTTCTGGTCTTCATCTACTTATGATGGGCTAGCATGGTTTCGGTACCTGGGCTGGAACGTCGCTACTGTGTACCGAACTAATTTCAATAAGTTGTGTGGTTTCTCTGTGCGTTGCCTCAAGAATGAAACATCTGTAAATCTACCACCTGAACCACCTTCCTCTCCAAATCCTGAAGATGGAGCAGAAAATCAATCTATAGAAGTTGATCTTTTGTGGACATGCACCGACCCCGAAGGAGACCCTCTGACTTATGATATTTATTTTGGCACTGAAGCTATTCCTCCACAGGTAGCAACAGGTCAAATAGAAACAACTTATGATCCCGGAACATTGGAGATCAATACAGAATATTTTTGGAAAATTGTAGCTCATGACGATCATAGCAATACTACCGAAGGGCCTGTTTGGAGTTTTATTACAGAAACAGGAAGTACATGGCAATGCGGCGATCCATATACAGACCCACGTGACGAACAAACTTATGAAACAGTTCAGATTGGCCAACAATGCTGGATGGCTGAAAATCTTAATATTGGTAGTTTTAAATGGAGCGGAGACCCCCAAACCAATAACGGAATGATTGAAAAATACTGCTATAATAATAACACGGGTTATTGTGATACTTACGGTGGGTTATACCAATGGAATGAGATGATGCAATATACAACATCACAAGGAACCCAGGGTATTTGCCCGAACGGTTGGCATTTGCCTACTGATTCTGAATGGTGTATTCTTGAGCAAGAGGTTGACCCAACAATAGCATGTAGTAGCACCGGATGGCGAGGTATTGATGGAGGAGGAAAACTAAAAGAAACAGGTACAACCCATTGGGGTTCACCAAATACAGGAGCAACGAATTCTAGTGGTTTCACGGCTCTTCCGGGTGGTTATTTCTACTCATACACAACATTTTACAATCAAGGTTGGAGTGGTTACTTCTGGACTTCAAGCAAAATTGAGAATTATGCCTGGCGTCGGCTCCTGGACCACGATTATGCACAAATACACCGTGATAAATACACTTTGTCTTACGGGAATAGCGTGCGATGCTTGCATGATGAAACAATAAACCAACCCCCTGAACCACCGTCTGCACCCAATCCGGAGAGTGGTGCAGAAAACCAATCCACAGAAGCTGATCTATCGTGGACATGCACCGATCCCGAAAGTGACCCTCTGACTTATGAGATTTATTTTGGAATAGAAGCTACGCCACCTCTTGTAGCAACAGGTCAAACAGAAACAACTTATGATCCCGGAACATTGGAGAACAATACAGAATATTTCTGGAAAATTATTGCTCATGATGACCATAGCAATACTACGGAAGGTATTATTTGGAGTTTTATAACTGAAACAGGTATATGTGGTGACCCGTTTACCGACCCTCGTGACGGACAAACATACGAAACAGTACTGATTGGCGACCAATGCTGGATGGCTGAAAATATAAATATCGGGGAAATGATTATTGGCAGTGTACAAATGAACGATAATGGTTTAATAGAGAAATACTGCTATGGTAATAATCCTGCTAAATGCGATGAATACGGAGGATTATACCAATGGAATGAAATGATGCAATACGTAACCGATTCAATAACGCAGGGTATTTGTCCTGTAGGCTGGCATTTACCTACTGACCTTGAATGGAAAATACTGGAAGGAACGGTTGACAGCCAATATCCTGTGGGCGATCCGGTTTGGAATAATGAAGAATGGCGTGGTTTTGATGCAGGCAAAAATTTAAAATCCACAACAGGCTGGTATTTAAATGGAAATGGGACAAATGATTTTGGTTTCACCGCCCTACCAAGCGGTTCCCGTTCGTACTATTCTGCTAATTTCGGCAATATTGATCAGTATTGTTACTTTTGGTCTTCTTCTCAGTTTTTTGGTTATTTCAATTGGGGCCGTACCTTAGGCTATGACAGCGATGAAATCTTTCGTTTTAAATACCATGAGGCTAGTGGTTTTTCAGTTCGTTGCCTTAAGGATGAATATAACATATCTCCTTTCCCACCCTCTTCTCCTAATCCTGAGAATGGTTCAGAAAACCAATCCATAGAAATTGATCTTTCATGGTCATGCACCGATCCGGAGGGCGATCCACTTACTTATAATATTTATTTTGGCATCGAAACCACACCTCCACAGGTGGCAACAGGCGTAACTGAAGCAACTTATGATCCAGGAACATTAGAAAACAACAAAGAATATTTCTGGAAAATTGTTGCTCATGATGACCATAATAATACTACTGAAGGTGCTGTTTGGAGTTTTACAACAACGCATATACCTTGCCCCGGGATACCGACTGTATATTATGAAGGAAGAGTTTATAATACTGTTTTAATTGGTGAGCAATGTTGGTTAAAAGAAAATCTGAATATTGGAACAATGATAAACAGTAGCGAGGAACAAACAAATAACGAAACGATTGAAAAATACTGTTATGAAAATAATGATGCATATTGCTTTGAATATGGAGGAATTTATCAATGGGATGAAATGATGCAATATACAACAATACCAGGTGTGCAGGGTATTTGCCCTGCAGAATGGCATATACCTACCGACGAAGAATGGACAGTTATTAGTGATTTTCTTGGAGGAACGGATGTTGCAGGTGGAAAAATGAAAGAAGCCGGCATAGCACATTGGTCATCACCAAATACCGGAGCTACCAATGAAAGCGGATTTACTGCCCTTCCGAACAGTTTTACATGGCCCGACGGATTGTACGGTAATCTTTCAAGTAATATCACTTTTTGGTCTTCTAGTGAAAAATTCAACAATACCTTCGCATGGGAACGGTCACTCGGTTGGGATCACGATAATATAATCCCCAACTATAGCGCAAATACCTTTGGTTTTTCAGTTCGATGCTTGAAGGATGATTCTACGCCTGCAAATCAACCCCCAGATCCACCATCTTCTCCCAATCCGGAGGATGGAGCAGAAAACCAATCAGTTGAGACTGATATTTCGTGGATATGTACTGATCCGGAAGGTGATCCCTTGACTTATGATGTATATTTTGGTCCTATTGGCTTATTTTTTCTTGTTTCGGTAGGTCAAGTGGAAACATTTTATGATCCGGGAACATTAGAAAATAGCACTGAATACTTATGGAGAATAGTTGCTCACGACGACCACGGTAATATTACGGAAGGCTCTATTTGGAGTTTTATTACCGAAACAGGAAGTACCTGGCAATGTGGCAATCCTTTTACAGACACCCGTGATGAACAAACATACAATACCGTCCAGATTGATAGCCAATGCTGGATGTCCGAAAACCTTAATATTGGCACCATGATACCCGGTGAAAATGATATGCTGGATAACGGCACCATTGAAAAATACTGCTACGAAAACGACCCTGTCAATTGCGATGAATACGGCGGCTTATACCAATGGAATGAAATGATGGAATATTCAACTCAACAAGGCAGCCAGGGTATTTGCCCATCCGGTTGGTATATACCTACTGATGAAGAATGGATGATTCTTGAAGGAACGGTTGACAGCCAATACGGTTACCCTGATCCCGAATGGGAGGGAACTCATTACCGAGGCTTTGATGCCGGCTACAACTTAAAAAGTACCGGTGGATGGATAAATAATGGCAACGGTTCCGATACTTTCGGTTTTACAACCATTCCGGGAGGCTATCGCAGCTACGATGGAAATTTCTTTGCTAACAATTACAGGGCAGAATTTTGGTCTTCTACACAGCTACAGAACTATCCTAATACAGCATGGCATAGATTTTTGAGTTGGGACCACGATGATATTTACCGTTTCAATAACAGGAAGATAGGTGGATATAGTGTGCGATGTATAAAAGATTAATGAATTCAATATTAAAATTAATTATTAAATAAATAAATTCGATTTAAAATTCAATAAAGTTGGAGGTCAAAATGAATAAAATAAAAAACATAAAAATTATGAATGCAAAAAGAACAATCGCTTTACTAAGTTTAATTTTAATGTATGGGCAGATATTGTTTGCAATAAATATCCCAAGGCCCGAACATTATAAAGTCATTGATGGAAATCCTCACGATCCAGTCTGGACAATTTATTTTGAACAGGGGGCTCTTAGCATCGGGGATGAAATTGTAGTATTTGATGGAGAAATACTTGTGGGAGCCGGGATCGTAATTTCCGATAATATTCTTGATAATGTTATTCCGGTTTTTAGTAATCTTTATCAAACCGGAAATAAACCAATCTTTAAAGTTTGGAGTAAAAATGAAAAAGAAGAAAACTTTTTATCTGATTTTACATTTATTAATCCTTACGAAGATGCATGGATTTATGATGTTTTCCCTGAAAATGATGGTGAATACAGTTTGTTAAGTTTTTCCGTTACCGGAATCAATGAACAAATTAACGAAACTCCTTCGTTTTCTATCTATCCTAATCCTTCCGATGGAATATTTAATATTTCAATAGAAAAACTCAGAGGCGATTTACATTGCAAAATTATGGGCCTTCAAGGAAATGAGCATTGCAATTATGAATTTAGGGGTATTACAGGTTTTTCGGTAAAACAACTTGATTTATCGAAACTTCCCGCAGGGATTTATCTTGTATGCTTTAGTGGCAAAGATTTTTATCAGGTTAAGAAAATTATTATTAATTAGTTTTTATGCCGCTAATGCGCTAATTATATTCGTGTATTAGCGGCTATTTTTTATCAAGTTATTAATACTTAAAAAATTAACAGATGAAACGAATTGCAACTTATTTATTATTGATGTTTGCAATATTATCTTTGCATGCTCAAGTAACTTTTTCCGACTTAAAAGGAACGTGGCGATTCAGTAGTGATGAAGGAAGTATCGACCTGATTTTTCAATCTGAAAATCAGCTTTATTTTGGAGGTGAACCGGCTAATTATTCACTTGTTCAGAATGCAATCCGTGTTCAGGATGAATATTATCCTGTTGACTATCCTTTTACATTAAAAGGAGATACTTTAAATTTATCATTTCCCGAAGGTTATCAGCTTGATTTTATAAAAGTTGAAGGAAGCGGACAAAATAACATCCACGGATCACAACAAAATCAAAATTATAATCAGCAATACGGGCAAACACAAGGAAACCAAGCCGGTGGACAGGAATATCAATTGAAGGGGAAATTATGCTGCTATTCAGGTTCTTCCTCAAGTTCGAGTAGTTATTCTTCAACTAAATGGGCTTATTTCGATGGCAGGGGAAATTTCCAATATGGTTCTGAATCTTCTTTTTCTTCCGATGCAGGAATAGCTTATGGCGGGGAAAACAATAATGAAAACAGGGGAACATACAGAGTTTCTGGAAATTTTGTCCATCTGACTTATAGCGATGGCTCTTCAGATAGGGCAACGATTGAAACAAGGCTAAATAATGGCAACATAACGGTTTTAAAATATGGTGAGGAACTTTATGCAAAACAATTGTGTGAATGATTTTAGAAAAGTCATTCAATAGCCTGCCCACAGAAGCTTTAGCGTAGGTGGGTCATTAATTGTCACATTAGTAGTCATTCGATAGTCATTAAATGGTCTGCCATCCGAAACTTTAGTACAGGAGGGTCATTAATAGTCAATCATCAATCGTAAATCATAAATCATTTACAAAGTTGCAATTAGTTCTTTAATTATTAAAGTCATTTTTGGCTCAACATAACTTGCTGCATCTAAAACCTCCTTATGTGAAATTTCAACTATTTTTCCTTCAATTCCAAGGTCTGAAATTACTGAAACTGCAAAGCAGGTTAATCCCATGTGTCTGGCAACTATCACCTCTGGAACAGTTGACATACCTACGGCATCAGCACCAATAAATCTGATGAATTTATATTCAGCAGGTGTTTCAAAAGTCGGGCCGGTAGCAGCGGCATAAACTCCGGTTTGATATTTAATATTATGGTGCCTTGCTATTTTTGTAGCTGTCCTAATTATTTTGCTATCATAAACATCACTCATATCTGGAAAACGAGGGCCAAACTCGTCTTCATTTTTTCCTATCAAAGGATTTGGCATTAAATTAACATGATCAGTAATAAACATAATATCACCAACTTCGAAGCTTGGATTTATTCCTCCACTTGCATTTGAGAGAAAAAGCATATTTATTCCCAACATTTTCATCACACGAATTGGAAATGTGATCTCCTGCATCGAATAACCTTCATAATAATGAAAACGCCCATGCATTGCAACAACTTTTTTTCCTCCTAAAGTTCCTAAAATCAATTGGCCTTTATGCCCTTCAACAGTTGAAAGTGGAAAGTTCGGAATAGTCTCATAAGGTAAATGATATTCCGTTTCAATTTCTTTCGATAATCCACCTAAACCGCTACCTAAAATAATTCCAATCTCAGGAACAAAATTTGTCTTATTTTTTATAAACTCAGTCGTTTCTTTTATTTTTTTTAACATAATCAATTATTTTTTTATCAAATTCTTTTGCATCATCTTTATGCAATTTCACTTCAATTGGAAGATAATAAATTGGCAAATCTTTGGCAAATTTAATTAATTCCGGTTTTGAAAGCCGCATTGCATCTTTTTCGGTTGTAATTATTATTTTATTCTTTGTATAAATATCCTCAAACTTATTTTTGATTTTAGTAAGGTCTTTAATAGAATATTTATGATGATCCTTAAAATTCATTACAATTAATTCGTTACATTTCTTTCTCAGTTTATCTTGCAATGGATATGAATTTGCTATTCCTGAAAATAATAAAATTGTACTAATTTTTCTTGAATTGGGAATTGTATCCTCACTGTGTATTGATTGTAACACACCGTATTTTATATAAGAAAAATATAATGCCTGATGTTCTTTAGGTTTAATAATTTTGGTCAATCGCCTTCTGGTAATGGGTGAAAGAGCAGATGTTACTTTTGTTACAATTATTATATCCGCTCTTTTTGCTCCGCTTCTGAATTCACGTAATGTTCCGCTTGGAGGCGGAAAATTGTTACAATAAAGCCTATGAAAATCTGTTAATAAAATCGAAAGCCCCGGCTTGACCCAACGATGTTGAAATGCATCATCAAGCAATATTGCCTCAAGTTTTGGAAATTTATTAAATAAAATTTTAATACCCCTTTTGCGTTTCTCGTCAACCGCTACCACTATTGAATCTTTAAACTTTGTTTTATATTGCAGAGGTTCATCTCCAATTTTGCAAGGCGATAAATTTTCAGAAGCAAGAACAAATTCTTTTGTCTTTCGTCCGTAACCCCGGCTTAATGCTGCAACTGAGTATTTGTCTTTCAACAAACGTATCAAATATTCAATATGTGGAGTTTTTCCGGTTCCACCAAACGACAAATTACCGACTGAAATAACAGGAATATTAAAACTTCTGGATCGTAAGATTTTACAATAAAATAAAAAATTTCTAACGGACATTATCGAACCATATAAAAAGGAAATAGGAAGCAATAATATTTTTAATATTTTCACGCACTAAAATTACAATTTTTTCTATTAATTTTGTTATTGATATGTTAAATAATATTTGTTTATGAAACTAAAAGAAATCAGCGAGTGTATTGAAGAATTGGCACCATTGTCATTTCAGGAATCTTATGATAATTCAGGACTATTATTAGGTTCAAATGATAAAAACATTAATGCTGCCATAATTACTGTTGACATTACAGAAGACGTTATAGATGAGGCAATTCAAAAAAAATGTACGTTAATTATTTCTCACCATCCTTTAATTTTTTCAGGATTAAAAAGGCTTTATGGAAACACTTATGTGGAAAGAATTTTACTGAAAGCCATAAAAAATGATATTGCAATTTATTGTGTTCACACAAATATCGACAATGTAATTAATGGAGTAAATTCAACATTAGCTCAAAAAATCGGATTAAAAAATCTGAAAATATTATCACCAAAAAGTGGATTATTGCGAAAACTTGTTACATTTTGCCCAACAAAACATGCCGAAAATGTTCGCAATGCAATTTTTGATGCCGGAGCCGGAAATATTGGAAATTATTCTTCCTGTAGTTTCAATACCAATGGAAGAGGATCTTTTCAGGCTTCGGATGAGACAAATCCTTTTGTAGGAAAATTAAATGAATTACATTTTGAAAATGAAGTCAGGATAGAAACAATTTTTCCGGTTCATAAAAGTTCTGAAATTATTAATGCTATGCTAAATGTTCATCCTTACGAAGAAGTTGCTTATGATATTTATCCATTAGAAAATGAATTTGCAAATGTCGGGGCAGGCATTATCGGAGAATTGGAAAATGAGGAAGATGAAACTGTTTTTTTAAATCGTATAAAAAGAATATGCAAAGTGGACTGCCTGCGACACTCAAAAAAATCAGGTAAAAATGTTAAGACTATTGCAATTTGCGGAGGCTCGGGAAGTTTTTTAATAGATAAGGCAATTGCTTCAAATGCTGATGTTTTCATTAGTGGAGATATAAAATATCACGATTTTTTCAAAGCTGATAATAAAATTGTAATCGCTGACATCGGGCATTTCGAAAGCGAACAATTTGTAAAAGATTTATTATATTCAATTTTAATTAAAAAATTTCCTAATTTTGCACTCCAAATTTCAGAAGTAAACACAAATGCGGTTTACTATATGTAGAAAAAAATAACATAACCACAATCAAAGAAGGTGTATTTATAATCCAAACTAAATCATTGAAAACATGACAAATACAGAATCAAAATCTGAACAAATTATTGAAAAAACAACTTCCGAAAAGGAAATCATCAAAAAGGTTGACGCTGAAAAAACTGAAGAAACGGACGTAAAAATAAAAGATATTCTGAAAGTTTTATATAGTTTACAGCAAATAGATTCTCAGGTTGATAAAATCAGGATTATTCGCGGAGAACTACCACTTGAAGTTCAAGACCTTGAAGATGAAATAGCAGGACTTGAGACGAGAATTGAAAATTATAACAATGATGTTGAAAAATACGAAACACTAACTTCTGAAAAAGGAAATTTAAAAAAAGAATGCCAGACATTGATCAAAAAATACGAAAAACAAAGAAATAATGTCAGAAATAACAGGGAATATGATTCTTTAACAAAGGAAATTGAATTTCAATCCTTAGAAATTCAACTTTGCGATAAAAGAACGAAAGAATTTAGTGCCGCTCTGGAAAAGATCAATGAAGATATTGAAGTATCGAAAACAAATTTAGATGAACGAAAAAATGATCTTGAGATCAAAAAATCAGAGCTACAAGATATAATTGAAGAAACTGAAAAAGAAGAAAATGAACTTCTTCAGAAATCAGAAAAAAATCAGCAATCAATTGAATCCAGACTTCTAATTGCCTATCAAAGGATTAGAAAAAATGCAAGGAATGGTTTAGCTGTTGTAATGGTCGAAAGAGATGCTTGTGGAGGTTGTTTTAATAAAATTCCTCCTCAACATCAGTTGGATATCCGAATGCACAAAAAAATCATTGTTTGTGAATATTGCGGACGAATTTTGATAGATCAGGGTATTGCCGATGATGTGAATGCGGATTTAGCAAAATAATTCGTAAGCGTTTACAGAATTCTAAAATTGAAAATTCGAGTTCTACTACACTCATTATTAATAATTATGGCGTAATGCCTAATTTTAATTTATAAAAAAAACCGCAAAGGCCCCAAAGAAACGCAAAAAATTTTGCGTATTTTAGCGGTCTTTGCGGTTAATGAAACAAAAGTTATGACAGAAAATTAAACTGTAATAATTGATTCTTTTTTATACTTATAATTAATAAGTATAAACATGAATTTCTAATTTCAAATCGTGTAGGATTAAAAAAAAAATATAAAGCGGTCTTTTGTGAAATCTTTCCTCTTATCTCTAATTTTTTTCTTTCTTATAAATCTCACCTATTCTCAATACGATTTCAATAAAAACTGCAAAGAAGCCTACATCGCCACAATTAACCTGAAATTCAAACAGGCAGAAAATGCAATTAAAACTGAGAAAACCTCAAATCCATCAAACCTAATACCTTATTTTATTGAAAACTATATTGACTTTTTGACAGTCATTATCGGTGAACAGGAATTTGATTTTGAAAAACTGAAAGAAAACAAATCTTCCCGAATTAGTTTTCTCGAAAAAGGAGATAAAGCATCACCATATTATCGTTTTTGCCTTGCGGAAATTTATTTACAGTCGGCTTTTGCAAAATTAAATTACAATGAAAATTTCACCGCTTTTTTTGAAATAAAACGCTCATATAATCTGATTGAAAAAAACATAGAAGAGTTCCCTGATTTTCTTCCCAATTATATTTGCTCCGGTTTGTTACATGCTCTAATAGGAAGTATTCCCGATAATTACAAATGGGTTTCAACTATTTTCTTTTTAGACGGCTCTGTCAATCAAGGAGCGAACGAACTAAAATTTGTTTTAGATTCGGCTATATTTTCCGATAATTATTCACACTTGAAAATCGAAACTCTTTATTATTTAAGTTTTATCCAACTTAACCTTCAGGCTAATAATGAAAATGTAACAGAATTGATAGATTATTTTTACAAAATTGCTGCGGATTCTGCAATTACCGAACCATTATTGTGTTATTCGCTTGCATCAATTTACATGAAAACCGGAGAAAATGATAAAGCGATGGCAACACTTCAAAACAGCAACAGAAGTGATGAATATTATCCTTACAATTATCTTGATTATTTATTAGCTGAAACAAAACTCTACAAGTTTGATAAAGAGGCAATCACCTGGTTTGAAAAATATATTAATGATTTACAAGGTAAGAATTATTTAAAATCAGCCTACAGAAAAATTGCATGGAGCTATTTAATTGATGGAAATAAAGATAAATATTCAGAAAATATTGAAAAAGTCAAATCTTGCGGAAAAACATTTGTTGACTCCGATAAACAAGCTCAAAAAGAAGCGGAAAGCAATATTATTCCTAATGTTGTTTTATTAAAAGCACGACTTTTGTTTGATGGTGGATATTACCAACAAGCTTTGAATCAACTTAATGAACCTGACTCAAATTATCTTCAAAATGTAAAGGATTCGCTTGAATGTGAATATCGAAAAGCAAGGATCTATCATAAACTCGGCAAAACAAACGAAGCAATTAAATATTATGATGCTGTTTTAAAACAAGGCAGCGAATACGAATATTATTTTGCAGCAAATTCTGCCCTGCAACTGGGTTTTATTTACGAAAACCAAACAAAATTCAGGAAAGCAAAATCCTATTATAAACAATGCCTTTCATTGAAATATGATGAATACAGAAAAAGCATAAGGCAGAAGGCAAAAGCGGGCTTGAATCGAATTGAAGATAAGGAGTAAGTCAGTGATTGGTAATCGGTGATCAGTGATCAGTAATTGGTGATCTGTAACCGGTGTTCAGTGATCGGGAACTTGGAACCTGTATCTTGTATCCAGTATATAGCATCCTGTATCTTGTATCCAGCATCTTGTATCCTGTATCCAGAATAAAATGTTTATTGTGAATTTAGCTTACTTTTTAAGAGATTCTCTTACTTATACTTCTTAATCTCACCACTTTTCATTCTCGACATATATGATTTCAAATCTTTTTGAACCTCACCCGCAAGAATAAAAAGCCCTAAAATATTCGGGAATGCCATACTTAGGATCATCATATCTGAAAAATCAATTACGGAACTGAGGGAGGAAGAAGCTCCAATAACAGCAAATCCTAAAAATATAACCTGGAATATTCTTGTACCGGTTTTTCTGCTTCCTAATTTTCTTTCAAAAAATCCTCCAAATAAATAGTCAAAGCCTTTTAAGCCATAATACGACCACGAGATCATTGTAGAAAAAGCAAATAAGAAAATTGCAATAGCCAACAAATAGGGAAACCATGAAAACACGCTTCCAAAGGCTGCGGAGGTAAGTTGTGAACCCTCCAAACCATTTGTATTTTCGTGCATTCCCGTAAAAATAATCACAAATGCAGTCATCGAACAAATAACAACCGTGTCGATAAAAGGCTCAAGAAGAGCGACAATTCCTTCACTTATGGGTTCATCGGTTTTCACGGCAGAGTGGGCAATAGAAGCTGAACCAACACCGGCTTCGTTAGAAAATGATGCCCTTTGAAAACCAAGAACCAACACCCCAATAAAACCTCCTTTAATAGCAGTTGCATTAAAAGCACCTTCGAAAATCATTTTTACAACATTTCCCATCTCACTAATATTCATAATTATAATCACCAGAGCAGCAAAAACATAAAGTGAAGCCATGATAGGGACGATTTTTGCAGTAACTTTTCCTATGCTTTTAATTCCACCGATTATTACCAAACCGACAAGAATAGCCAGAAAAATTCCAAAGTATGCACCCTTATCTTCAAAATAAGGGACAAATAAAGCAAGTTGTGCAAAAGCCTGATTTGCCTGAAACATATTTCCACCTCCAAATGCACAACCCATTATCAGGATCGCAAAGATAACTGCAAGCACCTGTCCTATTACTTTTAGCTTTCTTTTGGCAAGTGCCTGGCTTAAATAATACATCGGGCCACCGGAAACAACTCCGTTTTTATCAATTTTTCGGTATTTTACACCGAGCGTACATTCCACAAATTTTGAAGACATACCTAAAAAACCGGCGATTATCATCCAAAAAGTTGCTCCCGGGCCACCAATTGCAATGGCAATCGCAACACTTGCAATATTTCCCAATCCGACAGTTGCAGATAATGCAGTTGTTAATGCCTGAAAATGCGAAACTTCTCCCCTATCTCCCGGTTTATCATATTTTCCTTTTATCAGTTCGATGCTATGCATAAAACCCCTAAAATTTATAAAACGCATTTTAAAAGTGAAATAAACGGCACCAAGTATAAGCCATAATACGACAATAGGAACACCTTGCTTTTTGTGATTACCTCCGTCATCAAGGATAGGATTGCCTTTATTATCATAAAGATAAGGATCACGAATATTCAATGCTTCAAATGGGTCCCAAAATAAAACCAAAGCCATCGCTTCAACAACAGGTTCAAAAAAATCATTTATTTGTTGGCTGAAATGCTTTTCTTCAATACTTATTAAATCGGAAACTACCTGATCGACATTTTCACGAACACTTCGAGTGGTGTCATTTATTGGGATGACTTTCGAAGCTTGTAATTCATAAGAAAATGAAATTGAGAATATTATAAACAACAGGATGAAAATATTATGTTTATATTTTGGTAGTTGGTACATTTTTAATGGATTACATTATTCTAACTCAAGATATTGAAATTAGAAACTGGAAATTGGTTCCGAGTGCTCGGGATGGTTGTTCCTGAATTTCAAATTTCTAATTTCGAATTTCTGTGTTTTGTGAATTATTTCATTTTTTGTTACACATTATAAAATTATTGCATGATTTTATTCATAACAAATAATTTTCAGCAAAATTGCTAAAAAAAATCTCATTTGCAAAATTTATCTCTAATATATGCTAAAATTTCGTATTTTTACTAAGTTTATTTAACGAGGCATATTGATAATGAATATTCTTTTAAATATTTCTTTTGATTTTGATTATTTGCCTCTTTTTCTAATAGTTGCGGCAGCATGGGCTATTCCAACTTTTATGTCGATTATCCGTTTAGAAAAAATTCCGACTGTTATAATTGAAATAATTATCGGCTTTGTGATAGGAAAAATATTTTTTCATTCTTTTTCTGAAGAAAGTTTGCAAATTCTGGATTTCCTGGCTTTGACGGGGTTCCTGTTTTTAATGTTTCTTGGAGGCCTTGAAATTGATGTTGATCAAATAGTTGATTCCTTCCCAAATAAAAAAATCAATGTTTCAAGATTTCTGAAAAATCCATTCTTAGTCGGCCTGGTTTATTTTATTTTTACCCTGATATTATCATACTCAGGAGCATTTTTTCTTTCCAAAATTTTTGACATACAAAATATATGGTATTTTTCTCTAATCATGGTTACCACCTCGGTAGGAATAATCATTCCGGTTTTAAAAAACCGCGGAGATATTAATACTAATTTCGGTCAAATGCTTGTTTTAGCTGCCGCTATTGCCGACATTATAAGCATAATTTTATTTTCATTTACAGCATTTGTTATCAAAAACGGTTTCAATCCAAAACAATTATTGATTTTATTATTATTTGTATTGTTTTATTTTTTCTATTATTTGGGAAATAAATATAAGCAGCTAAGTGTTTTTCAGAAATTATCATTTAAGCTATCACATGCTGCATCCCAAATTTCAGTAAGAGGAACTATTTTTTTGATTCTGATATTTGTTGTTCTTGCTCAATATATCGGCGAAGAAATTATGATTCTCGGAGCGTTTTTAAGTGGTTTATTACTTTCAATTTTTTTACATAAAAGTCGTTCGTTGCTATTTATAAAACTTGATGGAATGGGTTATGGATTCTTCATCCCCGTCTTTTTTATAATGGTTGGTGCACGATTCGACACAACTTCTTTATTTGAATTTGATAATACTTTTTTGATTTTTCTTGCTTTTCTTTTAATTTTATTATTTGCCGTAAAAATAATTCCATCATTTCTTTGGTTTAAACTATTTGGTTTTAAAAGAGCAATTTCAGGAGGTTTTTTGATGGCTTCGAGGTTAAGCCTGATTATTGCCGCTTCGCAAATTGGTTTGGATCTTGGAGTTATCAGTCCCGGTGTTAATTCGTGTTTTATAATAATGGCAGTAGTAACATGCTTTATATCACCGGTAATTTATAATAATTTAAATCCAAAAAATATTTTTTCCAGCCAAAAAACTATTATCGTTGGTGGAAGCAGTACGGCTGTATTACTTGCACGAAGAATGAAAATGCATGGCAAAACGGCAATTATAATTGAAAACAATAAAAAGCGTTTCAACGAAATTAAATCAAAAGGATTGAATGTTATTTTGGGTGATGGAAAAGAAAAAGAAGTTTTTGGAAAGATTAAATTGCTTAAAACGAATTATGTGGTTGTCCTTACTGATTCAGATGAAGAAAACATTAAAACATGCAAGATGCTTAGAAAGGAATTCCAGCACGAAAATATTATCAGCAAAACTCTTAGCCTTCAGATCGAGCAACAATTTCTTCAATTAGATGTTGAAGCATTAGATATTACAAGAATAATTGCAACAACCATCGAAAATCTGATTATTCGACCAACAACCTATCACACTCTTGTTGAAACATTTGAAAATTTCAATATCGAAGAAATTCAAATCACAAATTCTGAAATAAACGGGAAATATCTAAAAGAAATTCACTTTCATCGAAATATTTCCGTTATTTTAGTGAAACGAGACAATGATATGAATATCCCTCATGGAGATACTATATTAAAAACCGGAGATATTTTGTTTGTAATAGGAACAAATACTGCACTTGAAGAAACGCAAATAGCTTTATCCTAAGCCAGATAAACTGAAAACGACAAATATCAAATATCAAAAAACAAATAAATTTCAATTTTATAAATTTAAAAATTCCAAACCATCCCTTATGCGTAATGAGCAATTTGTGATTTTGATATTGGGTTTTGTTATTTATCCATACGGACAAGTTTTGATATTTGATCATTGCGTTTTATAATTTTCTGCCAATAACCGAAGGGAAATTCGTATGGAAAAAAGCATTAATATTAGAAATATGATACTAAATGGGATCAAAGATTGAATGCAAAAATGATAGAATGGGTGAATAAATAGGACTGCTGTTTATTTGGAATTATTTTGACTAAAAATCTCTTTCATTTTCTTCATTTGTTCCCGGGTTCCCAGAACAAATAATTTCGATTTTGGAACAATTTTTATATCCGACGAAGGGTTAAATATAAATTCACCTTCAGGAGTTTTCAAACCAATAATATTTACTCCTGTTTTTGTTTTCACACCAATTTCATGTATTGTTTTGTCTTTTATTGAATCTATTATTGTATCACAAACAATTTCCTCTAAATTTACGGGAGTTTCACCATGAATTGAAAGATGGTCAAGAAATTCAACAGCATCGCCACGAGTAATAAGATTCGCCATGTGAGCACCACCAACCTGCTCGGGCATAACCACATTATCGGCACCAGCAATTCTTAATTTTTTTTCCGAACTAACACAGGATGAACGACTAACTATTTTAATTTTCGGATTTAATGACCGTGCCGATAAAACGACGAAAAGATTATCGGCATCTATCGGAAGAGTTGTAATTAATGCCTCAGCCTTTTGAATTGCTGCTTTCGTTAATATTTCATCATCGGTGGCGTCTCCTTCAATGAAACGAACAGGTTGATTTAACTTTTTGAAGTTTTCTTCAACGCCCTTGTCAATTATAACAAATTCATTATTATTTGCAATCAACTCCTTGACTGCTTGTTGGCCGTTTCGCCCATACCCACAAACTATAACATGATCTTTCATCTTTTTTTGTATTGATTTAACTCTAAACCCCCGTACAATATGCTTCATCTGCCCTTCAACAAAATATGTAGTAATTATGGAAACTACATAAGCATAAGTTCCAAAACCTGCAATCACAAGAAATATAGTAAATATTTTACCTGCCTTTGATAATTCATGGATCTCACCAAAACCTACTGTTGAAATTGTAATAATAGTCATATAAACAGAATCAAGCAAATTATCGCCTTCGATTAATATATAACCTGTTACTCCGGCAAATAAAATAACAAGCATAATGATAAAAGCTAAAATTATCCCTTTCTTGCTTGATTGCAATTCTTTCATATTAATTCATTATTCTAAAAAACACAAAGATACAAATTTATATTATTTTTGATTGACAATTTTCAGATTGTTGCATACGTAGAGACGTTGCATGCAACGTCTCTACATCAATCCCTAACCCCAAAAATTTCGGAATTCCTAATAATTTTTTCTTTTCCAGAAAAAAGAAATCTGTGAAAATCTGTATCATCTGTGGTCTATATATTTTTTTGGAATGGAAAATATAACACAATCAGATTGATAACCTCTTAGCTCAAAAACCTTTAACAGCATTAACTAAAGCCTTAACAACTCTTGCTGTTGTAATTCCATTTTCCTGAACACCCGAATAAGCATGCACAGAAACACTCCCTTTGATAATTGTAAGATTACTTAAAATTTCTTTAACATTTGAAGGATTTACTCCACCACCAATCACAATTTCAATTTTGCCATTTACTTGATAAATATATTGATTCAGTTTTCCAATACCATCCAGAGCATTTCCTTTTCGTCCCCACGGAACTCCACAAGTCAGAATACGATGGACTCCTAATTCAAGCAATTGATCAAGTGTTTCAAGTGGATTTGGTGTTGCATCGAAAGCCCTGTGAAAGGTAACATGTAAATTATTTGCGTTACTTGTTTGCAACAATTCTTGGAATACGTTTTTATTCAAACGATTATCATTTTTATTAAGAACACCAAAAACTACTCCATCTGCTCCGGCTTCGGCTGCCATTTGAATTTGCCGATGCATTTCTAAAATTTCAGGTTTAGAATAGGAAAAATCACCTTTTCTCGGCCGTATCATCACCATCAAACCTTTTCTGTTCCCAAATGCTTTTCTTGCTTCAATAATATGTTCTTTTGAAGGTGTCAGTCCATCAAATTGCATCGAACTGCATAATTCAACTCTTGAAGCTCCACCCAAATAAGCTACTTTTACTGAATTTTGGACATTATCTATTGTATCACTATTTATACAAGCTTCTATTTTTATCATTAATATTCTTTTTTAAAAAAAAATACTTTTTTTTTATATAAAATAAAAAGTAATTACTGAAAAATATATCTTTGCCGAAATTAATAAATTATCAAAATGAAAATTGGAATTGAAAATTAAAGTCTTAGAAAAGAATGCTAATAAACTTTTGTTAATTTTCATGTTGAAACACTTATAATGGAAAAACGTTTTTCAATAATAACTGGTACAGGAAGTTACATCCCTTCAATAAGAATTAAAAATGAAGATTTTCTGAAAAATGAGTTTTTTAATTCATTGGAAGAAAAAATTGACAAATCTAATGAAGAGATAATTAAAAAATTTCAACAAATTACCGGAATTAATGAAAGAAGATATATTGAGGATGAATACGTAACATCAGATATTGGATTTTTTGCCGCAAAAAACGCAATTGAATCCTTAAAAATAGATAAAGAAAGTCTGGACTATATTATTGTTGCTCACAATTTTGGTGATGTAAAGAAGTCGAGTCACAGAACTGATTTAGTCCCAACCATTGCAGCCAGAATAAAATATAAGCTGGGTATAGAAAATCCTTACACAGTTGCTTATGATTTACCATTTGGTTGTCCGGGCTGGCTGCAAGGCATTATACAAGCCGATTATTTCATAAAATCAGGGGATGCAAAACGAATTTTAGTTATAGGTGTTGAAACATTGTCACGAGTTTCCGATCCTCATGATATCGACAGTATGATCTATTCCGATGGTGCGGGAGCAGTGATTCTTGAAGCTGTTAGCAGTGAAAAACCTGTTGGAATAATCTCACATAAAACAAGATCGGATACATTATTGCATTCAAACTTGTTGAGAATGAATAAATCATATAATCCAAAACTTAGCGAAAAGAAAGACATCTTTCTTAAAATGAACGGCCGGAAGTTATATGAATATGCACTTAACACGGTTCCCAGCCTTGTTAAAGATGTTATTGAAAAGGCTGGTTTTTTTATCAGGGATATTAAAAAAGTACTTATTCATCAGGCAAATGAAAAAATGGATGATGCAATTTTATCCCGATTACTGAGATTGTATAATATTAGAATTATTCCTGAAAACATCATGCCGATGACTATTTCTAAATTTGGAAATAATTCTGTAGCAACTTTACCCATCTTATTTGATCTTTTGAAAAAAGGGGAATTAAAAAACCATAGTATTTTACAAGGTGATAATTTGGTTTTTGCTTCTGTTGGAGCGGGTATGAATGTTAATGCACTTGTTTATAAAATGCCTTAGTGTTTATCCAGAATGTCCGTTTTCTTCGTTATGCTCGTCAAAAGAATGCTTATTTACAAAAGTAAACGTCTCACTCTTTTGCCTTCGCAAGCCTCGAAAACGAACATTCTGAACTAAACACTACCTTGATAGACAGACCTCAATTTATTTTTCAATTTCGAGAAGTGGGATTTTAATTAAACATTTTTTGTTTTCAACTGTTTTTGAGAAACTTTTGTTCGTTAAATATTTAAATGAACTCTCAATGTTTTTGAATTGACTTTCATTTCCTGATTGTCTGATGACAGGATTTTCACGATAACTAATTAACAGAAAAGATTCATTATTAATTTCACAATCTACTTCAAAGGATTGCAAATTTGAAATAATGTTGTTATTAATAATATCCTCAAAAATAATATGCAATGTGTTTGGAACTATCTTTCTATCAAAATCCTTATTTGGAATATTAAAATTTACATAAATATTATTATTGTATCTCAGGTTTAAGATAAAAACAAGGTTTTCAACAGATTTGATCTCTTGCTTCAAATCAATTAACTCATTGAATTTATTATCAAGTTTATAGCGATAAATCTCTGATAAACGCTTTATGAAATCATCAGATGATTGTGGGTTGTTATTAATTATTGTAATCAGTGTTTCGAGACTGTTAAATAGAAAATTCGGATTAATTTCATTGATAAAAGCATTGAGTTTATATTCTGAATTCTTTTTAATGGTTTGTTCTTTAATTAATTGAATATTGTTTTGCTTGTCGAGAAAAAATATACCGAAATATAACAAATTATAAAATATACAGGAAATCAGAAACACAATATTAAAAGTTATCAACTCAGTAAAAAAATGAGAATAACCAATTATAAACTTAAAATACAGATAAATAAATAAACTTACAAAAATTACTGATAATAAACAGCTTATGCTCGTTTGCAAAACAATTCTGATTGTTGAATTTTTCCCGAAAGGATATAATTTTTCTAATAAAAGAATTATTCCACGCATGCTTTCTGAAAGGAAATATGTGATTCCTACGCATAATAAAACTTCCTCACTGAAAAAATTATCGTAAAGCAAAATAATGCTATCGAATACCAGAAGAATAATAACATAAATCATTGTACCATAAATTGCTGGTGCGACAACTCGAAATAATATGTTATTTATAAATATTCGTTTCATCTATTTATATTCTTGTTTCTGGCTGACTGCCAAAGATTTCCGTTTTGTCATGGTTTTCGGCTGCGCCATCGAAAACCCTGCCAAAACTATTTTCGCCATTCTATTTAACCCCGACCTAAAGGACGGGGCTACTTTTTGCTCCTTTATAATCATCCTTATATGTGTCTTTGTTTTTGGTCATAAATGTTTCACACAATTATTCTTCTGCTAACAAAATTGGAATTTTAACTGTGAATTTTTTATCTTTATTAATTGATATGGGAGTTTTAGTAAAATATTTATACCTGCTTCTAATATTATTTAAACCTATTTTGAAAGAATCTTTTTTTTCGGGTTTATCAATCAATTTGTTCTCAAATTTTACAAAATGCGGTTTCCCGATAAAATTATTTTTAACAACAATAAAATCCTTACCTTCATTATAAATTGTAATTTTCAAAGGTTTACTATCTGAGATAGTATTGTGTTTTACAGCATTTTCAACAAGCATTTGGATACATAAAGGTGGAATTTTATACTCAAGAATTCTGTTTTCAACATCAATTTTAATTGATAAAGTATTCTCATAGCGAATTTCCAACATATAAATGTATGCTTTTAAAAATTCAAGTTCTTCGCTAATTTTCACTAGTTTTCTGTCATTTGTCGAGAGAATAAACCGATAGGTTTCTGCAAATTTCCTAATGTATTGTTCAGCAGTATCAGTATAGCGATATGCAAGCGATGAAATTGTATTTAATGAATTAAAAAGATAATGTGGGCTTAGTTGACTTTTCAGCATTTGAAATTGCAAATTAATTTGCTCATTACTAAGCCTTACAGCCTCGATTTGGGTTACAGAATATTGATGATAGGAAAAAAACGAAAAATTAATGATCGTGTAAATAAAACTCGTAAGAATTAGCAATATTTCTAACCTTGTCAAAACATCGAAATATTCAATTAAGAAACCGAAGAATGTAAGATTCTTTATATATAAAAAGTAATAAGATATAATTACTAAAAAAGAAATAATCACAGAATACAAAAGTGTCAATATTAATCCCAACAAAAAACGACGCCAAAATTGATCTTTCCATGAAATTCTTTTGTTCAGATAATTGCTGATCGCAACAATTCCAAAACTAATCAGATTGGATATCAAAATGCTTGCAAATAAATATTTTATTTGTGTCGCGAAAAAAGGTAATTCACCGGTTTCGCCAAAAAACAAATACGAATAAAATATCAAACCCGTAAACGTGCTTATTAAGATTATATGCCGGATATGTTTCATTTGGTTTCCTATAAATTCAATACTTACAAAATAATTAATATTGATTTCATAATTCCTTATTTTTCACTACAAAGGTAAATACTATCCTTGAATTCTAAAAATTAATTTAATAATCCAAACTATTATTCGATAGCATTAATAAATAATTCTTTGTAAACTTGATAAACGAGGTCAAAACAATTTTCCCAATTTAATTTTCTGACATATTTATTTATTAACCGCAAAAGACGCTAAAAAACGCAAAAAATTTTGCGTTTCTTTGCGGTCTTTGCGGTTTATTATATATTTATACATACAGAATTCCGACTCTATTTATAGTTACTCTTTGTTCTCCGATTTTGATTTAAAGCATCCATAACTCTGCGGTACTCACTATCTGATGTTAGTGAATTGGCTGCATTCTGATAAGCATCAAGAATTTGATCATTGTTGTAAGGAATAACTTTACTCAATCTTATTAAAACTGATGAAGCTTCGGTGTTTGAGCTTAACTTTTTAACACTCTCAAGAATTTTCAATATTTCATAGTTTGATAAACGATTCGATTCGATAAGATCTTTTAAAACATATCCGGTTTCCGTATTACTTGACATTCCGTTTAGTGTGTGAAAAAACTCATCAATTACATTATTATCATTTATCATTTGGGGGATAAAAGTTCTTAAAACTAAACCTGTTTCGGTGTTTGAAGTTAGAGTTGAGGTGGCATCAAGAAATAGTATTTGAGATTGTTTATCAAGTTGGTGTTTTTTAATCAAATCTCTTAAAACTTTACTTGCCTCAGTATTACTTGTCATTTTCTCAACTACATTGAAATAGGGAATATACAAATCTTGATTTTTTCTAAAACCATCATTGACAGCAAGCATAACTCTGGCAGTTTCAGTATTTGATGAAAGTAAAGAAACTTCTCTCAGAAGATCAATAATTGTATTGTCAGACAAATTCTGTTTATTCAAAAGGTCGGTCAATACTGAGGCAATTTCCGTATTGCTTGTCATGTTATTAATTACCTGAAAATAAGCCTCAGAAACATCTTTATCATCAATAAAAATATAATTTACTTTCTTTAATACCGAAGCAGTTTCAGTGTTTGAACTTAAATGCCGAAGGCTTTCCAACAATGAAAAAATTGAATATTTCGATAATTCTTTTTCTTTTATAAGATCCTTTAAAACGGAAGCTATTTCTGTATTGCTTGTCATACCGTCAATTACAGAAAAATAAGCATCCGTTACATTGTTTTCATTCGGAAAAACAGGATTTACTTGTTTTAAAACATAGCCGGTTTCAGTATTTGATGACATTTTTCCCGCACAATTTAACAAGTTTTTGAGCATATCATTTGAAAGCTCATGATATTTTAAGGCATTACGCAAAATGCTGCTGATTCCGGTATTGGATGATAATCGTGAAATACTTTTAAAATATGCTTTTGCAGTAATCTCATTTACAAGAAACACATCTACAAAATCCTTAAAGAGAATTCCGCAACTTGTGTTTGAAGATATTTGTCTGCTAATGTCAGTAGCAATTTCAGCTATTTCATTAGTAGATAATTGCATAGTTAATAATGCTTCAAAATATTGTGTTTTCACAGAATTGCCTGAAATATGTGAAATCTCATTTAATACGGCATTCAGTCCACCTTTTTTATAGAAACGATTGGTTCTGCCTTCAGCATCAATTCCTGTCGAGCGAATAACATCAAGCAGAATATCTGCTAACCAAATTCGCCCTTCAGGTTCATAAGGGATTTCCCTTCTCCTTTCGGTAAAAGAATATTGAAGTTCACCATTTGAATTACTTTCAATCAATAAAATTCGTTTGTTTCCGAAAGTCTTTTTGCTGATTCTTAAATATCCGCCGGGTGAAATGCTTTTAATTCCTCTATCGTCGTCAGTTACTGTAATTCTTCCGTTATGTTTAATATCGAAATATGTAAATCCGGCGAAAGTAAAATACGTATGCCTTTCGTTATGGAAATAACCGGAATCAATATTAAGATCATTGTTTGAACAATAGATTTCAGATGCCCTTGATGTGTTTGGGAACGAAGCAAGAGAAAAAACAAATATGATAATTGTAATTATCGATATTCTTAGTAAGAAATTTTTTTTAGAATGTTTGATTTGTGTTTTCATGTCATTTTGTTTTTAATATTATTTTTATTTTCAATGCAATAATCGACAATAAATCAAGCGTACGCAAACGAATTGTAATGAACCGTTGAAAAAGTGAATTGAATTGAGAAAGAAATGTATTGATTTGTAATCATATTTTTTGTTTTGATAAATGACATTGGTTTAAAATAACTATGAGAATTAAATTTGGTTCTACTACCATTTTAGTGTGTAAGGTATATGAAGAGACAGAAGTCAGAAGACCGAAGTCGGAAGAAAACTATTGTTGATAATTAGTTTATTATTCTTTTAATGATACTTAATGTATTGATTCACCGACAATTTTAGCTTTGGGGGCTTAGACCCATGTAGGACATAAAAAAAATTTAATTAAAAAAAGTTTTTTAGTAACTGAAGTTTCGCACCTTCTTGTGAAGAGTTTAATTGTATGGAATACTTTTATTTATGACTTCAAATAATTCTCTGTGGTTCATTGTGTCTCCTTTGTGTACCTCTGTGAAATAGCTATTACACTGAGAAACACAAAGAAAACTCAAAGTTACACAAAGTGTTTTCGGTTGAAATTGGATACTTCAAAACATTGATATAGAGAATTGGATAATATTCACATTCTTTTTATCAGATTTATTATTAAGAAATTAGATAAAAGTGAGAAACTTTAGTTAGTATTCATTTAGGTAGTTATGTTACCTTATAATCAGACATATAAAATTCCACGCAAAGTACGCAGACGAAACGCTAAAAACGCAAAGAAATTAGTTGCAAGAACATAGTCTTTGTAATTTTTGCGAATATTTTTGCTTCCGATGATTATCGGAATTGCATGAAAATTCACATAATCTGATATTTAAACCACCTAAATAATTAAGTTTTTTAAACCTAAGGTTATATTTTGCCAAGCACAAATTATTTTCATCCGGCTACATTGCCTGCTCCAACAATGGGCAATTCTTTTCTCCGGTGTGCTTTGTTAGCTCCAACAATGGGCATTTCTTTTCTCCAGTGTGCTTTGTTAGCTCCAACAATGGGCAATTCTTTACTCCGGCATGCTTTGTTGGCTCCAACATTGGGCATCTTTTTTCTCAGGCATACATTGTTAGCTCCAACATCATGCATTTTTTTTGTCAGGCATGGGTTGTACGCAACTTACAAGGAGCATCTTTTTTCTCCGGGATGGGTTGTTCCCCTTAACAATAAGTATTTTACGAAAAATTGTTTGTTTTATTAGAAAGTCATTTTGAATATTGAAATATTTTTTATATTTAAAGAATATTTACGGTTACAAAATAATTTGGATATTTTGACAAGTCTAAAATAAGACTTTATGAGAAATTAATTTAAGTATTGAAATATTTTTTATATTTGTAGAGAAGAAAAAACACGTATTAAAAAAGATAAAATGTTTCACGCAAAGCCCGCAGACGAAACGCAAAACACGCAAAGAATCCATTTGTTTGCGATCTTTGCGTATAATTTTGTGGCCTTTGCGTGAAATTTGTTTTTAGATAATTAAAAGGAGGAATTATGAAAAAACATTACAAGAATTATTTAAAGATAATTTGCTTAGTATTTTTAAGCATTTTATCAACAAATGTAAATGCACAGCATTTTAACTTTGAGGGTGGAAATCCCTCAGCTCCGTTCTGGACTTTGTATATTGCCGAAGCTACATTAAGCAGTGTTGATCTGGAAGCCGGCGATGAAATTGCTATATTTGATGGTGACATAATGGTTGGAGCAATTACCTTAGCACAGGTTTGTACTCCCGAAAACCAATTTGATAATGTACTATTAGCATTTAATACTCTGGCAAGCGGAAACCCCGGATACACACCCGGCAATAATGTGTTGTTTAAATGCTGGGATGCAAGCCTTGAAATTGAAATCCCGGACTTTGAAATAAGTTTTGATAATCCTTATGGCGATGCATGAACACAAAGTGTATTTCCGGCTAATGATGGAGAATATAGTATTGTTCACCTAAGTTTTGAATGGGTAACAATTGGTACAATAGCTGGAACAGTTACCAATGCAACAACAGCTGACCCAATTGAAGGAGCTTTAGTAACAATAGAAGGCACTTCTTATAGTGCTATAACAGACTCAGATGGGACATATTTAATTGATGATATTGAGACAGGAACTTACACGATAACGGCAAGTGCTGAGGGATATTACCCAGTAACTACTACAGGAGTAGAAGTACTAACCCTTGAAACAACAATTGTAGATTTTAATCTTTATATATCACAAGCATATAATCTAGGTTACGGTTATCAACTTGTTTCATCACGAATGATCGCAGAAAATCCCGATATACAAAATATTTTGAATGGAGTATTAGATAATCTTGATTTTGTAAGAAACTCAGAAGGTTATATGTTAAGAAAAGTAGGACCGAACTGGATAAACAGTATAGGTGATTGGGTAACAACCGAAGGCTATTTATTTAGAATGAATAATGCCGATAGTTTTGAAATTAGCGGTGAACCTATAAATGAATCTACTCCTATTGAACTAAATGCAGGTTACCAAATAATAAGTTATTTACCTTCTGAACCACGAGATTGTGAAGAAGTATTTACATTTGTTATAGAGAATCTTGATTTTGTAAGAAATACTGCCGGTTATATGATGAGAAAAATTGGACCAAACTGGGTTAATAGTATAGGAAATATGCAGCCGGGCGAAGGTTATCTTGTTAAAATGAATAGCGTTGACGAATTGTATTATTTAAACTATCCTCCAGAACCTCCATCTTCTCCTAATCCAGAGGATGGAGCAGAAAACCAACTAATACAGGTTGATCTTTCCTGGACATGTACTGATCCCGAAGGGTATCCATTATCTTATGATATTTATTTTGGCACAGAAGCTACACCAACTCTTGTAATTTCAGGTCAAGCAGAAACAACTTATGATCCGGGAACATTGGAGTACAACACAGAATATTTTTGGAAAATTATTGCCCACGATGACCACAGCAATACAACTGAAGGAACTGTTTGGAGTTTTACAACAGAAATTTATCAATCATGTCCTGGAATACAATCAGTAACTTATGAGGGAAAAGTTTATAATACTCTCTTAATTGGAGACCAATGTTGGCTAAAAGAAAACCTCAATGTAGGAACTATGATAAACGGTACTGAAGAAATGACTGACAATAGTGTAATAGAAAAATATTGCTATGATAACGACCCTGCAAACTGCGAAATTTACGGTGGATTATACCAATGGAACGAAATGATGCAATACACCATAATACTAAGCTTACAAGGTATTTGCCCAGACGGCTGGCATTTACCGGAAGATGGAGAATGGATAATCTTATCTGATTTTCTTGGAGGAGTAGAAATTGCCGGGGGAAAAATGAAAGAAGTCGGTACAACGCATTGGAAATCACCAAATGTAGGTGCTACTAATGAAAGTGGGTTTACTGCCCTTCCCGGTGGTGATAGAAGTTATATAGGTAGTTTCGAAAATCTTGCCGATAACGCCTTCTTTTGGTCTTCGAGTGAGGACAATAGTTCACTCGCTTGGAACCGGTATCTCAACTACAATGGTGCTGGTGTAGCCCGTAGTTACTACGACAAAACTAATGGTATGTCAGTTCGTTGCCTTAAGGATTAGGTGTTCACAAAAAATGAACATGAAATATAAATAATAAAAGCTGTATGTTTCTGCAAAATACTGGCGGATGTGTATGAAAAGTGAATTACAAAAAAACTATTAGGCATACTGATAATTTGATACATCATGCACTCAATTTTGAATCAAAGAATGACCCCTTAAAAACGAAAAAGGTCTATAATAATATACATCTTAATTTTAATTAACTATTCTTGTATTTTTTTGATTTTAAACCAACTAATTATTGTATCTTTGCACAATAAATTAAATCAATGAAAAAATGAAAAAAAATATTGAAACAAGAAAATTTATCGAAAAGATGTCAGGTTTTGAATATAAAAAACAGATAATTGAATCTGTCAAAAGTGAACTTCAAAATATTAAAAATAAAATTAAATCTTACGGTTATAAATTATTTAAAGATGGTGATTTAAAAGATGAAATCATTGGTGGACAAAGATTTTTCAATGAAGGTATTGATCTCGCACACTATTATATATATTTGATTTTTATTAATAAAGGCTTAAAAAATGATAGGTGGGTTCCAAATATAGATAATTTGAATAGTTTTGATGAAATCAAAATAAAGGTTTTGGATATTTTTAATTCAAAAAAAGATCATAAAAATAAAGCATTTTTATGACATCCTTATTTTCCGAAAATGATACATATTTGTTTTACGGTATAAATAGAATATCAGAGGGCGAAAAATGGAAATTAGAATATTAAAAGTTAGACAAAAAATAAAAAATGGGACGAATAAACCAAAAGAAATGCATATTTACTGATTTACCTGTAAAACCAATAATTGATGACTTAGATGCAATAGAATATGTTGTAGAAATAAATAGAAAAAAGCATAAAATCAAACTTCCATCCAATGCAAATAAATGGTCAAATGATGATGAATTTTTCAAGAAAAACAAAAACATTTTTTTTGCCTTGCTTTTCAACAACAAATGGTTTAATAATGAAAATAATATAATAGAAATTGATAATCTCAAAGAACTAATTCAGCAAGCTGACTTTCCAATAAGCCCTAATCAAAAACTAGAAAATCTTTTTTTGACACTGCTTGCTCTACAAAAGGAAGACGGTCAAAAAATCAATTGTAAAAAAGATATATATGACAGCCTTCTTTGGAAGATTCTATTTTTTAAGTCTCTTAATGAACTCAATTATTATGTTCAATATCTTGATAGAATCGGTTTGATTGAAGCATATTTTTGTGAAAACAAAGATAGACAGGGCTTATTGGAAGGCTATAGAATAACTTTTGATGGTTTAAATCGTGCAATTGAACTTCATGAATCTGGAGAACATTCCATCTTATGTTTTGTTGCAATGTCATTCAAATCAGAAACTAAACCAATTAGAGATGCCATAAAGTCAGCACTTTCCAAAACAGGGTTTAGACCAATAATTATAGACGAGGAAAATATTGATAGCGACAAAACAATCAATGACGAAATAATTGCTAATCTTAAGAAATGTAATTTCTGTATTGCTGACTTTTCATTTCACAGTAATGGAGTATATTTTGAAAGTGGCTTTGCCCTCGGTCAAGGGAAAAAGGTAATCTATACCTGTAGCAAGGAAGAATTTAAAAATTCCCACTTCGACATAAGACCTTTACAACATATAATTTACGAAACAGCTGTACAACTTGAAAATGATTTGATAAATAAAATTGAAGCTTGGATAAAATAACTCCCGCTACCGCACAATTGTATCGTGTGGTTTGTTGGCATAAAAGGCTAATGACTAAAGTATAAAGTAAAAAGTATGAGGCTGCTTAAATCTGAAATCATTATTCGTTAATCAATATTCAATAAAAGGCTAATGGCTAAAGGAAAAAGGAAAAAGGGTCTAAGCCCCCAAAGTGTTAAAAGTTGGTGAACCTGGTAATTAACTAACAAGGTTTGTGAAATTGGGGGCTTAGACCCTAATCCTCCTAATCCTTCCCCGTGGGTTGCTAAGTCACATAAATTTTATGGGGAATTAATTTCCTATATAATATTCGTTGATGGCATTTATAAGTGATTTTTGTCAGGAAAAAGGAATGCCATCCATGAAAAATAACAAATGCAAACAAAAAGATGGCATCCCCGGGGCTGTTCAATTCTATAATAAAAAAAAAGTTAAATTTCTTATAATATTAAATATCAATGTAATATAAAAATGTAGTTTTTCTCTGTGAAACTTTTAGGATTCTTTGAGTAACTTTGTGTAATAGCTATGCCACAGAGTAACACTGAGAAGCACGAAGTTACACAGAGAATAGTTTAAATTGAAATATGCAAATTTATTAGCATTGAAACCCTGCTTTTTCAAAAACTTTTTATATTTTTAATTAACCTTTAAAATTTTATGTATTTTGCCACTCTTTTTTATTAGCATGAATTAATAAACAAATTAATAATAAATCAATTTCAAATGAAAAAAGTTACTTTTCTAACCGGACTAATATTCTTAAGCATCTCACTTTTAAGTCAAAACTCATTTCTGTCTTTCGATAACAGGAATACAAACAAAGAAACTACAATGCCTGTCAGGGCTATAAACGATCAGGGTGTCAATGGACTAAGAATTGAATATAATTTCCCCGGCTCCATAGTTTCAAATCATGAAGTTTCAGAAAGAACATTTCATTTTTTGAATATCGAAGGTTTTGGAAAATTATATGAAGTTGGTAAACCTGCTTTACCAGCACACAATGATTTTGTATCAATTCCAAACGGAGCAGAAGCATCGGTAGATATTTTAAGTATTGAATATAAGGAATTTGATAATTACCTGATTCATCCTGCTTTACAATTAGCTACCGATACTCATGGTGATCCCGAACCTGAATTTGAGATCGATGAAGATTTTTATAACACTGACATTCTTTATCCTGAAAATCCTGTCAGGATAGATGAAATTCTTGAATATCGTGGAAATTCAATTGCAAAAGTAAAAATTTGTCCTGTTCAATATAATCCCCTAAAAAGAAAGATCAGAGTGATTTCAAAAATAGTTTATGAAGTTAAATTTTCACATAGCGAATCATTTTTTGGCCAGAGATCAGTAACTGAAAATTTTGCAAAAATCTTTCCAAATATAATTTTAAATGCAAAAAGTGTTAAAGATGAGATTACTACTTTAATAAAAAATAAAACACAATTTAATAAAGATGATGAACGTGCCGATTTTATTATTGTAACAAAATCAGGTTATAATGAAGCAGCACAAGCTCTTGCTAATTGGAAAATGCAATTAGGTTATGCAACCGAAATAGTTTCACAGGATGTTTGGACTTCCGATGAAGTTAAAGAAGCAATTCATTCAAGATATGAAGTATGGGATCCTAAACCTGATTATTTTGTTATTCTTGGCGACCATCAGGATGTTCCGGGCCAAATTGAACAATCGCCCGATCAAAATGATTTTTCAACCGACCTTTATTTTGCTTGTATGGATGGTACTTACGACTATGTTCCCGATATGGCACATGGCAGAATCTCTGTAAATAATGCAGATCAGGCAAATATGGTCATCCAAAAGATAATTGATTATGAAAGAAATCCAGTTGAGGATGCCTCATTCTATGAAAACGGACTAAATTGTGCATATTTCCAGGATGATGAAAATAACGGTTATGCAACACGGCGGTTTGCACATACAAGCGAAAATATTCGTGATTATGTTATGTCGCAAGGTTTTTCGGTTGAGAGAATTTATACAACTCCTTCAAATATCAATCCCAGAAATTATAATAACGGATATTATTCAAATGGGGAGCCTATCCCAACAGAATTACTAAGGGCAAGCGGTTATCCCTGGAATGGAGGAACACAAGATATTATTTCTGCAATTAATGAAGGAAAATTTTATGTTTTTCACAGAGATCATGGTTATGCAGGAGGAACAGGTTGGGCTGATCCGCATTTTGTAACTTCCCAAATGGGTAGCCTAACTAATGGAAATAAATTACCTGTTGTATTTTCAATTAATTGTCATACAGGAGAATTCCTGCTTAATGAGTGTTTTGCTGAAAAATTCATAAGGCTTGAAAAAGCTGGAGCAGTTGGAGTATTTGCTGCTTCATATTATAGTTATAGTGGATTAAATGATGGTTTAGCACTTGGTTTCGTTGACGCAATATGGTCAAATCCCGGCTTAATTCCGGTATTTGGTAGTGGAGGTGTTCCTAATCCGAATTTAACTCCACACAATGATCTTGTAACAATGGGTGATGTTTTAAATCAGGGACTTATTCGAATGATGGAAACCTGGGATGGAGGATATAACGCAAATAAATATACACATCAGTTGTTTCATTATTTTGGTGACCCTGCTATGAAAATCTGGACTGACGTTCCAATAGAAATTACGGCAACAAATACTGATACTATTATTCTTGATGAGACGACAAAAATTTCAATCACAAATTGCTCACTTGAAGATGGTTTAGCAAGTCTTCTGATTAACGGTGAACTTCTTGGAAAAACAGAATTGGTGAATGGGGAAGGTGAAATTGAATTTCCTTCAACAATTGGAAACTATGCAATACTTACAATTTCCAAACATAATTACCGGCCTTATATTGATACAATACCTATTTTTGGAACACCCGTTCCTGAGTTTACTGTTTCAAACACTTCAACTTGTGATGGTATTATTGATTTTACCGATCTTTCGTTAATAAATCCAAATTCATGGTCATGGGACTTTGGAGATGGAAATTCGTCAATGGAACAAAATCCTTCTCATGTTTATCAAACTAATGGGTTGTTTGATATAAAATTAGTGGTTTCAAATGATTATGGTACTGATTCTATTGTTAAAACAGAATATATTTCGGTCAATCGTCCCGAAGCACCACTTACTGTTTCAGCCGAAAGGTGTGATATTGGTTCACTTGAGTTAAGTGCCACAGGTAGTGGAATATTAAATTGGTATTCTGAAGAATTTGGCGATGAGATCATTAATGTTGGGGAAACTTTTCTAACACCTGAACTAAACGAAACAACATCTTATTATGTCGAAAATTTAGATGCACAAATAAACTACGTCGGAAAAGAGGATAATTCAGGTTTAGGTGATTATTGTTCTGCCGGTGGATTAATCTTTGACACATATTTGCCTGTCAAAATTGTATCGGTGAAAGTTTATGCAAATGGTGCCGGTGATAGAGAATTTTTATTATTTGATGAGGATTTTATAGAAATTACCTCAACTACGGTTTATTTGGAAGATGGTGAAAACAGGATTGAACTGAACTTCGATGTTCCTGAAGGAGAAGGCTATAAGATTTATGGTGATGTGGGTAGTAATTTATTTTATAATTCAGCAGGTTTTTCCTATCCATATTTAATTGAGAATATTATGTCAATTACAGAGAGTTCATATACCCCTGCTCCTGAAACAAAATATTATTTCCTCTATGATTGGGAAGTTGAATCATATTCTTGTAATAGTGTTCGCTCAGACGTAACGGCAACAATTAATTATTCTCCGCTTGCCGGATTTGAAATTGAAAATAATGATCCTACCATTAGCTTTATAAATATTTCGGTCGATGCTGAAACATATTTTTGGGATTTGGGTGATGGTGAAACTTCTAATGAAGAAAACCCTGTCCATACTTATTTAGAAGATGATGATTACAATGTAAGCCTTATTGCTTCAAACCAAAATTGTTCTGATACAACAATACAATTAGTTGTTATCGGCACAACTGGAATTGAGAACTTTGAAGGAGTAAATGGACTGGAATTATATCCAAACCCTGCAACTGAGATGATCAATATTAGTTTTGAATCAACAAGATCACAGGTAATCAAATTTTCTATTATAGATTTATATGGCCGAAAGATTTGGTCGAAAAATGTTCGTGTATCACCCGGTAATTACAATGAAAGCATTGATCTGGATAAGTATTCAAAAGGTGTTTATTATATTTGTATCCAATCGGAAAAAGGAAAACTGACAAAGAAATTAATTATCAAATAAATCTTTCAATAACGATAAAACTAAAAAAGGGCAGGGAAATATTTCCCTACCTTTTTTTATTATAATTCTCCGGCGGATATAATTCTTTAATAAAGATAACATTAACAATCAAATCAAAGTCACGATATTTCATTAATCACTATTTTCAATCTTTTCACTATCCCGGGTTATCCCGAAAAGTTTCATTTCGTTTTCCTTACCCCTAAGTTTAACACATCCTATTTCTGTTAAATTGAAATTATTACCTCCATCAATTTGTTTTATAAGTTCCTCCGAAATCAGGAAATCCTGATTATAAGTTTTACATGCTTCTTCGATTCGTGCAGTTGTATTCAATACATCGCCCATAAAAGCAATTTCCCTTTTTATATAACCTAACTCACCTGTAATGACTGTACCACCATGAAGTCCTGCTTTAAATTCAGGAACAACACCATATTTGCCCAAATAATAATCCGATCTGGATTTGATTCTTTCTTCAATCCGGAAAAAACATTCAATACAATTTGCTTGCTTAATTGCATATTTTGTTTTCCAGGTAATGATAGCTTCATCACCAACATATTTATAAATCTCACCTTTGGTTTGATTTATTGGTTCCACGATGTCATATAAAAAATCATTAACCAACGACAGAAACCTTTTATGGCCAATATTTTCCGCTATAGCAGTCGAAGATTTTATGTCTAAAAACATGAAAACTCTTTCTACCTCAAAGGGTGTACGATATTTACCAATAAAAAGTTTACCCAAAACATTTTTTCCGATCAAAGTGTTGATGATAAAAAAAAAGTTAAAAAAAATACTGAGGGTCAAACCAAATAACAAACCAATTCCAGAATCAAAACTTGTCAGTTTATCTAAATCTCTAAACAATATCCCGAAATTTCCATCCATATAAAATAATACAACACCTATCCAGGCAATAACCAGGATGATAATCACATTAAAAAATGTGTTAATGATCAAAAGGAAGAAGAGGTTTGTTCTCCTGATGATTTTTTTTAAGATCAATTTTTTGTAGGATGCACTAGCCAAAAAAATAGTAGAACCTATAAACAATCCCGCCCATACAGAAATCACACCCTGATAATAAACGAAATACATGAAAATTGCAGTGATAAATCCTGAAGTTAATGCGCCTTGCAAACTGCCTTTTAATTCTTGTTTTCTTATTGAGGTCATAAATATTTACTATCTTCTATTTAATATGCCAGATTCTTTATACTCAAAGTATCTTTTTTTAAATCAATCCTATTTTTCTCATTTCCCAAAAACATTTTTCAGTTGCATTAATATCGACTGAAGCATCATGCGCTTCGTCAAAATCTTCTCCGAAAAGTTTAATATGCAATTCTGATAATTTAGGCCATTTGAATCCATAAGGCCCGGGTAACCTGCAATAATTAGTAGAAGCTTTCATTGTGCACAATTTTCTTTTCTTCCCGAAATCACCATTAATGCCTTTTCTTAATAATTCTGCTTCTAATATCTTCTCATCAAAACTAATATTGTGAGCAACAATAAAATCTGCTTGCTCAACTAAATTATTAAATGTTTTAAGAACCTTCTCAAGCTCCTCCCCTTCTTTAATAGCTCTTTCCGTCGTAATTCTATGTACCCTGGAGGCATCTAAAGGAATTGTAAAATTTTCCGGTTTAATAATAAACTCGTCCGATTCAATCCTATTACCAGAAGTATCCGATAAAATCCATGCAATTTGAACCATTCTTGGCCAATTGTCCAAATCTGTCACCGGAGCTTTCCAGTTTCGGGGTAGGCCGGTTGTTTCTGTGTCGAAGAATAGATACATTTTTTTGTTTATTAATTTGATTTATATTTTCTTGCATTATTCGCAGTATATAATTACTTACAATATTAGACACAATATTTTCCCTTTATAAATTGTGTTTTTCTTGTTAAAACATCCGCCAAAGATAAAAAACACTTCCAAACATCCAAATATCCGGTTAATAAAAAAAAGATATAAACTAAAAATTATTATTTACTTATTAGATATTTTAATATTCACTATTTCGGAGTTGTTCCCTACCTTAATGGGAACCACCGCTGTTCCGTATCCTG
>Ga0233437_1001018_pt1 | contig 55266 bp, 60 predicted proteins | sample SI_122_August201_FD_182714 | JGI IMG/M metagenome (GOLD analysis project Ga0233437, IMG submission 182714) | Seawater microbial communities from Saanich Inlet, British Columbia, Canada - SI_122_August2016_200_MG | ecosystem: Environmental > Aquatic > Marine > Inlet | place: Canada: British...
AGATGTTCCTATAAAATATGCACCTATTAATAATACAACAATACATACTGCGATGGTTAAGATTACAAATTGTCTTTCCATTTTTGGTAAAAAGAAACTTAGGGTATTTATATTTTTCTTTGAGTTTTTAAAGAATTAAGCTTTTAAATGATGATTAATTGATTTCTTAAAATGATGCCAGTTAATCCAGAAAAAGATTTAGTTGCTAGAATTCTTGTTGTTAGAGATATCAATACAAGTCCTCTAGGTTTGGAAGATGAACTAAGGGAGAAATTCGGGGCTCTAGTAGAAGTTGCAAGTGATATTTCAGCAGGAACAAGGTTACTTGAAACTAATAGTTATGATGGTTTAGTGATTAGTTCTAAACCTCAAATTGTAAAAGTAGGAGAAGAGCCTCATGAATTATATGTTAATGGTGATGAATTATTAAGTCCAGAATGTGCAGTATTGAGATTAATTCCGTATTTGAGAAAAACTCCAAACAACAAAACACCAGTTATTGTTTTAGGTCAGGAGATTAAAAAGAGAGGAATTTATCCAACTCATGTGAGTTTTTATATTGCTGATGATAAAATATTTGAAGGGCCTAAGGGATTGAATAAAATTGCTTGGGAAATTAATACAATTGTAGAAAGTAAAAAAAGGTATCTTATTAATCTAGGAAATAAAGTCAAAAACACTTAGAAACATATAAATACGATTTAGATATTTTTATTTTTATGAAGAAATCACTAATATTAATCTTTCTTTTTATGATTCCATTTTCATTTGCACTAATTGATGTCTCAATTTGTGATGTGGATTTGGCGACAGCAGATGTACAAGTTCAAGGTTGTATAGATACTTGCACTATTCAAAGTCAACCAACTGTTGAAACTTATAATTTAAAAAGTGCTGAATTGAATGGAATTGTCAATAATCCAATTGCTAATTGTGAAGGTTATCCAGAGTGTGTTTCCATTTGTAAGGCTCAAATTTCAGCTCCAGATCCAGAAGATGAAAATGCTAACATAGGAACATTATTTGGAGCGGCAGGATCATGTTTAGCTGCTACTTGCCCAGATGCAATTCAAGCGTGTGAAAATAGAAAGAATCAATTACAAAAAGAAGTAAATGATTATCTATATTATTCTTATAAGTGTGTTTGTGAAAGTTGTATTTTACCAGGATGTAGATATCAAAAACTAAGTTCTTGTAAAGAATTAACTGCAACTTGTGATGAAGCAAGAAAAGTTGCATTTGGTGCAGGATATGGCAGTAGTAAGAAGTCATGGATTGGTTGTAATACTTCAACTACTGATATTGGAAAATTAACTAAAATTGCAAATACTGGATTAACTAAACCTAAAGTTAATGAGACTCCTAAGATTACAGAGCCTCCTAAAAATACTACTAAAGTTGTTAACACTCCTAAAGTTACAAATCCACCTACAAAAACTAACACTCAAAGTAAATTAACAAATAAACAACAACAAAATAAAATTAATAATGAACAGAAAATTAATCAAATTAAGCAAAAACCAGGGTTTGAAGTTGTTGAAGTAAATACTAAAGATGGTAAAAAAGAAATTGTTCTTAATAATCCAGATAATTCAAAATTAGATGCAATTGACAAACATTTTTATAAGAAAAAGAAGAAGATAGAAGGAGATATTGTTGATAACACTTTTGGAGAAATCCCTGGTTTAGGATTATGGAAAGATTATGTGAAAAAATTCTTTGATGATAAAAAATCAGATGAGCAAAAAACCAAACAAACTCAAGCTGATTTGGGAATTGGTGCTAACTCTGCAAAACAATTTAATAAAATGGATGGCACAGGAGACACTGAACTCGGATTAAGTCCTGCAAAGAATTCAATTCCATCAACACCATTAACCAAACCTTTTGAAATTATGATTACTCAAATGGGCAATACTGTTAAAAAAACTTTAGCCCATGGATATAATAGTGAATATCATTCTGCCTTAGCTCATGCAAAAGATGCTAGGAAATATGGAATGAGTTGGAGTGAAACAATTAAACATACAACTAACTTTCTTGCTGAAGAAACAGATGGAAAACAATGGATGACTAACGTGAATTCTCTTTCTAAAAAAGAGTTTAAAACTCAGGAGTCTAGGGTTTATGCGTATCTTCAACAAATGAGGGAGAATGGTGAAGTAAAATGAAATTTCTAAGCTTTGTTTTAACATTAGTTATTATTGTTGGTGCGGGATATTATATTTATAATAATCCAAGCATAATAACAGAAGATATACCTAACTTAATTGAAAAGTTCACATCAACAAAGAATCCTGAGCTTTCCGGGTTTATGAAAGATAATGGTGGAAAGTTAATTAGTTTTAAAGATAATGATATTATTTTAATTAAATTTGAATACCCATCTTTGATAGGTATGCAAAAAGCAGTTTATGATACTTCTATTAAAGGTTATGATATGTATTCAAGACCACTTAGAGTTGAAGGCTATTACTTTGATGAACCTGTGTTAGCATTAGAAACAAATAATCCAAATGATGAAAATGATTTATTCTTTGAAGATATTAGAGATCCTGAATTTATGATTGAAAGTGATATTGGAATCTTTGATGTTTTAGTTGATGAAGTAAAAATTGTTAAAAATGATGCATTTATTAAATTGGAATATTATGGTAGTGAAAATGATTTTGCTGATGATTTAGCAGGTATTTACTTTATGATAATACAAGATGTACCATGGTTAGAAACTATAACTATAAATTATGTTAAGTCAGGGATGTGTTTTACTGTTAAAACTACAAGTGAAAATGTTTTACAATATTACAATGATGAAATTTCAGCTGAAAGTTATATGAATAATTTGGTTATTGAAGGTTGTAAAGCAGATGGGATCAAAGAGGAAGTGGTATTAGATGGCACTTGTTCAACTGATCAAGACACTTCATATTTACAATATGTTAAAGCTTATAATGGACTTACTGATTTAATGGCGAAAGGAAAAGGAGATACACCTGAAGCATTAGAGGCAGACGGTTTGTATAGATTTTACAAAGAATGTTATGAAGCGTCCATTGTGGATGGAGTAATAATTGATGACTCAGGTACTGATGATAATGAGCCTGCAATTGCTGTAGGTATGGTTTGTTCTGATAACTCAACACAAGCTTATGCGGACTATATGGCTGCTTATAATAAACTTACATACTTAATGCAAAGAGGAGAAGGAGATAGCCAACAAGGTAAACTAGCTTATCCTCCTTATAAGTTCTATAAAGATTGTTGGGAAGACTTTGGTATTGAGATTTAACCAAATAATGATTTTAATTCTCCACCAATAATTGAGAAGATTAAAACAGATATAATTAAGCCCCAAATTAAAATTCTAACATTTAATGTTAAACCAAGAAGGATTAATATAATTAAAACAATGCTAATTATAATCCACTTTTTTGGAAAGTTCATTTTAAGTTATTGAAGATTTAGAATTTATATAATTTTCTTCTGCATTAAAGCAAATTCTTCGCCGTCATTTCTCTTCTCCATCCTAATTTTTTCAAAACCAAGCGCTTCATAAACAGGAATAGATAAGATATTAGCTTTGACATTAAGGTTAACAATTCCTCTTTCTTTAGCTATCTGTTCAATATGTTGATATAATTTTTTTCCAATACCTTCATTTTGTCGGTCTAAAGAAACATAAAAAGTTTTAACATAATCATTTTGTAAACCAATTATTCCAACTAGACCATCATCATCAGCAACAAAGTATTCGATTTCTTGAGTTCTTTTTCTAAAAGCTTCAAGCTCATTTTTGGCAACCCATTTAGCAACTAATTGCTTGCTAAAATAAGCTGAAAAACAGTCAAGAGTTGTCGTTCTAGCTAATTCAGAAGCTGCTATGATATCTTTTTCCTCTAGGACTCTAATTTCTAACATGTGTTAAATAAGAATAAATCTTAATTTATATTGTTAACTAATCTTTTAGGGAAATAATAAAAAGCCTAGGGAGGTGGCGAGAAAACTACGTTTTCTGAACCTCCTTTTAAGGAAAAGCCTAGGGAGGGATTTGCACCCCCGACCTTGGGATTACAAGTCCCATGCTCTGCTAACTAAGCTACCGAGGCCTAAGTCGAAAAGAAAAAAAGATGTTTTATATAATTTACTGTTCAATTACAGATTTCGACTGCTGTTTCAGCATAATCTACTCCCATTGAAAAATACATTTGCCTCATTTCTTCAGATTCAGCTTCTTCAGCTAATTTGTCAAAAGCAATTGCACTATCTATATAAAATGAGCAATCATTAATTGCATCACCTGTGATTAAGTTATCAGCATATTCATCAATAGGCATTTCTTCAGCAATAAATTCCATTGGTGTAGTTCCTATTTTTGTAATTCCAACAACTCCAACTACTGCTACAACTGCTACAATTGATATTAAAACCATTTCCCTTGATAATTCATTTTTCATTTTTTTCACCTCCTAACTAAGTACTGAACTTGATGGAATTCCATCACAAATATTACCTGAACATCTTTTTATTGTTCGTCCAGCATAGACACCATTATTATATTCATTTGTAATTAAAAACTTGCCAAATTTGACAACCTTTTCATAAGTTTTAACTTCATGACCTGCATATGAAGCTTCTTGACTTCCTTCTGTTGAACCAATTACTGAGTTTAGTGGGTTAAATCCACCAGGGGGTCCAACTGTGTCTGGTGGTGGGCATTTACCAGCTAATAAACCAGTTGAAGGACAATCAACTTTAGTTTCTCCAATATAACAAGGGGTTTCATCATCTACTCCATCGCAATCGTGATCATTCCCATCACACCAACCGGTTTCATCAGGATCATAGTCATCATCTCCTTCCTTACAATCATCTTTTGTTCCACTTGGGAAACATTTTCCAGCTCCAATAGCATAATATCCATCATCATCTGAATCTGTATCACTTAAACAAATTCCAGATTGACATTCTGTTCCTAGGGAACAAGGTTCATTATCCTTTAACGAGTTTACATTTTTACAAACCCCATCATCACAATAACCACCTTCTCCTATATGATCTTCACATTTATCAACTTGGCTAATACATTTTTTTGTTATAGTATCACAACTATAGGTTCTTTTTTTCTCATTAGGACAATCATCTCTAAATTCTTGAGTGACCTTTTTGCCATTAACTTCATATTCTTCAGTACATATATGGGCTGTCATATAAAAAGAAGTAAATGTTGTTAACTTTTCTGTTACACAAGATAATGAACCAGCTGAACCTTTATTAAAACATTTACCAGTAGTTCTATCACAAGGGGCATCATCAAGGCAATCACGGCCCAAATCCCCGGCAGGGCTCCACTGATCTAAATTTTTATTATATTCATATGGTTTATTACCCTTACATGCAAATTGTTTGCCAGGAGGTCCATATAAAAGATCAGTAGCATAATTACCCACATATTCCACATATTCATCTTCTTGAACAGGTTCAGGGTCATCACCAATTATTGGTTTTTCAGGTATAGTATCTTCTTGTTCTTCTAGAAAAGAATGATCATATATACCACATTGAGCTACGTTATTATGATAAATACACTCAATTGGCTCAGGACAATCATAAGTATAAACAATTTTTTGGAATAATTTTCCAGGACAAGTTATGTAAATTCTTTCAGGGTGAATTCCTAAGAAAACACCTCCCCTACAATGAAATTTAGGTTCTTCGCATGAATTTAACATTAAACTATTAAAGTTGCCATAGGTATCTCCAGGTTCTCCATCGTCCCTTACAATTGCTTGAGGACTTACTGATTGAGACCCAACTGAACTAGATCTACATTCACCAGTTTCATCATCACAACCTACGTCCCCGCAATCTTGTATATATTCATCTTCAGAAGAAGTGTAAATATATGATAAATCACCCTTACATTCAGCATAAGGAACAAAATCATTAGAGTGCAATGAGTCCCAAGTTGGTGCTCCTGAGGGATTAGTGCTAGAATCAGCATTGTCTTGAATAAAAATCTTTGATGAAAAAGCTAATCCACCACCTTGGGCTACAATAATATAAGCTCCATTAGCTAAACCATATAGTTCAATTGCTTGTATTCCATCTCCATTTGTAAAATCTTGAGTTCTAATTAAACCCCCTGCAAGATTATAGACAGACCAAGTTCCTCTTCCGGAATTATCTGTTGGAAGATTGTAAATTATTGTTTGACCATTAGATGGATTTGGTGCGATTTTAACATCAGTAACAGTTGTAATTAGGCCGGCACCTGCATTTGCAGTTAGACCACTTAATAATGCTTCATCAATTAAATCTTGACTTAAAACACATTCTATTCCATCAAAAATGTTACCTTCTGGGCAAGAGAAATCCTTACCTTTAATTGGAACAATTTCATTTCCATCACTTAAAGAATCTCCCTTAACTAACTTTCCAGCTTGAATTAATGCTTGTAATTCTAACTTCTTAACTTCAGCTGCACTTAGTTTAGTAGGGTCTGAGATTTTAGCTATATCATCCTTAAATTTATCAACAATTTCCTGTTTTACAGCTTCAATTTTAAGCTCATTTTTTATTTCAGATTGAACTTTACTTTTTGCTTCAACTGTAGCCTTAGCGTTCATATCTTTTAGGGTTTTAACATTTAATAATTGAGGATCACCGCCTTTAGCAATATCTGCCTTAAGTTGGTTAGTGATTTTTTGTCTTAAAATATTATCTTTATAAGTAGAAGTTTTAGACTGAACTTTAGAGGTAATTTCTTTTACTTTAGAAGTAGATAAAGAATTCTTACTAACTGTTGGTTTTGAATATTTATTTAAATTTGATTTTAAAGTTGAGCTAACTGTTGGTTTTGCAGTTCTTGAGAATCTGCTTGCAAATGAACTTGCAGTTCCAGAAGGTTTGAGCTTAGTTAAACGAGTGGCGGGTGTTCTCACATATTTTGTATAAAAGCTTTTCGAGGTAGTTTTCGCTTTTACTTTTGATGGAACATCAAGACTTTTACCTTTAATCTCAAAATCAAGTTGAGATCCATCATTAAAACTAATTGCTTGACCTGTTATTTGATTTGAAGTTTCATTTTGAATCTCTTCTTCTCCAAAATATTCTTCAACATAATATTGATCTTCGCTTCCCATTTGGACAATAAAATACATTCCAATGATTGCGACTATACCAATAATTGCAAATAATATTGTATTTTTACTCATTTTAATACCTCTTTTTTTTAAGCTCAATTTTGTACAAAACTGTTTTAGATAATAATATCTTCATAAAAATGTAATAATTATTATATTTTCATTATTTAAAGTTTTTGATTCAATCAACTTATCCAAGTGCCCTACAAACTCCTCCTGTACATTGTTGAAAATCATAATCAACAACCCTACCATTTGGAGTTGTTGTTATAACTGCGATAACACCATTATTTAGATCATGAGTTGTAGTTTCTGTAGCAACCTCAGTAGTTATGGCATTTGAGACTTCATTTGTGGGATTAGTGTTTAATGCGTTAACATTATTTGGTTCAACTGAATTTATTGCAAATGGATCAAATTCAGTACACCCTGTATCACCTTCTTTACAAGTGTATTCCTGTTTACAATTCTTTGTTTCTCCATTATAACCACAATTGCCATTTACACAACTTGGTCTTTTAACACGTGAAACATCTTCACAAATATCTGTTAAAAAAGAACCATCTGCATCCGTGCAAGTTCTAACACCAGAATCATCTATGGAAATTGCACCGTCTGCATCATTACCATCACAATTAATATCCACATTATCACAAAGATCTTTATTAGGATTTTCAGGGTGAATATTTCTATCACGATCATTACAATCACCACTTCTTGAAACATAACCTTCTGGTTGAGAAGAACTACTTAATGTATCAGTTAAATTCCCCCAGGTATCACCATCATAATCTTTATAATAAGTTGTGCCTGCATTACAAGCTGCATTTTGATTTTGAGCTGGGACACATTCTCCTCCTTCTGGACAATCTTCTGGAAAAAGATATACACACTCATTTAATTGACATTTTAACTTCCTAATTTGACCAGTTTGACTAACACAACCAATCATTTGAGGATATTGATCCTCCCCTGCTTCGTTGATTTCTACACAAGATCCACTACTTTCAATTCTACAACCTCTACTACATTTCTCATTAACTAGGTCGCAACCATTTGGACATTCTGTCTCATCAAGAATAGTGTCTGAAACAGAGCCTAAATTTGTTGCTCTCTCTATTTTAGTTAAATATAACTTCCACTCATTTGTTCTACATTCATATACAATCTGACTATTTTCATTAGGAGCAAGGCTACCTCCATTGTTAAAAAAGTTTGTAGTTATCTCTTCATATTCATTCGTATTTTCTTTTTGTCTAGAATATTTAATATAAAACGAGCCGACTGCTAAAGTGTTATCTTCTTCGTCATTAAGATTAATATACGCATTACCATTTGAATCCAAAGATATGACACCACTGACAAAAATGTTATTATTAATTAATATTTGATATTCATCCCCTTCTTTTGCATTATTAACGATCAAAACAGAATAAGTTTCATGGGGAACAAAGGTAGGATTAAATTCATCAACTTCTGATCCAACATTACCATCACCGGTAGATGAACCATCACCAGTAGAAGCACCATCACCAGTAGAAGCACCATCTCCAGTAGAAGTGCCACTTTGGTAATTAAATGAAAAACCAGGAGAATTATAATAATTTACACAATCTTCTTCATCTTTACAAGCCCCAGTTTCCACATCACAACAAAATGTACAATCCCTCCTGTTAGATATAGTTGTGGAACTATCAATATTATATTTAATATCTGCTGTTTTCCATCGAAATATATCTCTTCCAGACCCTGTATTCAAGGGTTCATATAAACAAATTGATCTAGGGGGCTGAAGGATAATATCCTCATCATATCGTATTACACATTTACCTAAATCAGCATTGCACACATAATCAATACTTGCTTGTTGATCCCTTATACATCTTTCTACAAGTTCATATTCAAAAGAATCTCCTACCATTTTTAAAATCTTTAAATTTCGATTTTCATCACAAATATAAGAATTTGTAACATAAGTTGTTCCGGGAGTCATAGATAGTAAGCCCATGGAAGTACCTGTAGTAGTAGGATCTTCACCAGGTTCATCATTTGGAATACAACCAATACCATTTTTACATTTTGCAAAGTCACCCCAACAATTATCTGAAGTTATTACAGGCTCATCTGTTTTCCAATAAAGAGAGATTGTATTTGCTACCCATTCACTTTTATCATAATCATAAGTACACGTTATTCTTTCAGAACTACCTCTTGCATATTCGTCTTGTAGATCATTCGGGAAAGTTTGACATCTCCCCCTATCTATATCACAACCCCATAAACAATGAAACTTATCTTTTTTCACTTTATTTCCATCTTTTGGGCCACCATTAATTGTTTGAGACTCAGATAAAATAAAAGTATCACCATTAGATCTACAAGAATATTCTTCAACAATTGGCGGAAGATTTGGTTCATTACATTTTCCTGTTCCTTCATTACAACCATTATAACAAGTTTCATCTAGGCTTAACCAAGTAACCTTAGGATTCATTTCATCTTCATAATCAAACTTCCTAACTTCTCCCAAAAGAATTTCTTTATCACCAATATATTCTGAATCATCACTAATACCACATTTAGTTGAATAAATATCATTTTCTCCAATTTGTTTAGATCCTATACATTCTCCAGTTTTGATATTACATCCATTAATTCCACATCTTGTAACTATTTTAGTTGTAGTATCCATTGATGCTGTTTTAAATACATCAATAGGCCCCTCAACAATGTCTGAAATACAAACTTTGTCTTGACCTTCAGGCAAATTATAATTACATCCATCTCCGTCTAAATTACAACCATAAATACAGGATTCTAAGATAATCCAATCAAATAATCCATGTCCTCCCGGATTGTCTTTATCTAATCTATTAAGTAATCCTTCAATTACAAACTTACCTTCCCTACTAATACAACTAACTTGAGTGTATTCTTCACGTGGAGTATCATAAATTCCAGAATAACATCTTCCTGTTTGTAAATTACAGCCGGCATCGCCTGCCATAAATTTACTATCTTTGCAACGAACTTCTGTACCATCTTTTGTATTTCTTGAGCTAGTTAAATAAATTGAAAGTCCAGGTGTTTTAATACATTCATATTCTTCGGGAGAATCATCTACTTCTTGAACTTCAGTAGATTTGCCTACATAAAAGCAAGAACTTCCAATCAACTTATATCCATCAGGGCATACTTCAGTATCTTTTAAACCTAAAGAAATTCCTTCTTTTCTTGTTTCTTCTGTATAAGATTCAAATGATTGTTTAGGTTCATCTGGAGAGTTTCCATCTGTGAAAACATCATCAAATAAAATATTTACCTTATTCATTCTTTCAAGAATTACTGTCATCAAATTCTTTTTTTTATCTGATTCTACCTTTTCGGCAAAAGAAAGATCAGCACTTAAACTTTTTGAGGAACCAGTATTTGAAGTGTCTGTAAACGGACCTGAAACTTCTTTAAATTTTTCAGCGCTCCCACCGGTAGGGGTATTATAAACAACAGGCTCTGAATTTGCTTCCTTTTTTGGAACTATTATAACAGGACCTTTTTTAATCTCAGGTGCTACACCTTCAAGAGGTACTCTTGATCTAGAAGGAGAAAATCTAGGTGTAGAGGTTGCAGTTGGGATAGGCTTCTTAGTGGAAATTGTTGACTTAATCTCAGGATCCCCCCCTTCAATTGTTAATTTTGATTTTTTTGGTGAGTAAACAGGCGCTTTTTCTTGATAATAAGGATTTAATTTCTGAATATTAAAATCTAGTTGAGCATTTTCACTAAATCCAAACATTAAACCAGTTACGCTTATTTCATTTAATGAAGAATCTGATTTTAAAATTAAAAAACTTAGACTTATAGTTAAAATTAATAAAAAAAATGAAAAAATAGCTACTCTTTTCATTTTATGATCTCATCACATCCAAGTTACAGATATTTCCTGTACACCTTTGAATACTTCTTGAAGAGTAGACTCCATTAATATATTCATTTGTAATTAAAAACTTGCCAAACTTGACAACACTTTCATGAGTTATATCATCTTCAACTACGGCTACAGTTTCCGGTAAATCTTGAACAACATTATTTGTGTTCAAAGAGCCTGTACCTTCAGGGGATGAGTCTACATTCATTGGGAAACTTGGCATTATAACTGGGTCCCCACAAGCACCTAACACACAAGGAACACCAAAGCCACAATCTTCTTCAGAAACCTTTTGGCATTTTCCAAAATAGCAACCTACCTTAAATACTTTAAATAAACCATTTTGATTGTTGCAAATATCACTTAATGGTCCACCGTGTCCATTACAGGTGCCTTTTCCAGTTTCAGGATTTATAAAAACAGCACCTTCATCAGTTTGGCCATTACAATTATTATCTTTCCCATCACAATTATCAACTGTTACACCAGGATGAATAGTATCATCACTATCATCACAATCCCCAGACATTTCTGCATATCCATCTGGTTTTGATTCTGCATTCTGAGTCACAATAGTTCCATAACCATCATCATCATTATCTCTATAATATGCTCTTAAGTTCTCATTAACAACACATCTTCCTGCTGGGAAATGATCTTGCATTTCACAGACATTTCCAGAAGGGCAATCTTCTGAAATTGGTTCACACTTCCTATCAGAATCACATTTTGCCCTTTTTATTTTAGATGTGCTATCACAACCAAAATATACTGGCTCTTTAGCAATACCATCAGAAGTGTATTCTTGACAAGTATATAATGTAACTTCACAACCAGGCAAACAAGTTCCTTGTGAAGTATCACAACCATATAAGCAATTTATTAATTCTCCAGTTTCTGTTTTTTTGGATTGCTGAGTTACAGGATCATAAACCATTTGAAAGGTTTGTAATTTAAAAGAATTTGGACCAGCTTCTAAACAATCATAGACAAAATCTAAACTAACAGATGGATTGCCACTATCATCAAAATCTTGCTTAAAGATTTTCTCAGTTACCGATTCATCATCTCTAGCATAAGAAATAATATATCCACCCTCAGCAAATTCAGTCATATCAATTTTAATATAACTCAAACTGCCATCTGGATTAAAAATATCTCCTTCTTTCACTATTCCTTCAATTAAAATATTTCCAGCCAAATCAACAATTCTGAAAGTATCTCCAACAACAGGGTTTTCAACAATTGCTACGCTATAAGTAGAACTTGGAAATATTGGATTAAACTCAACAGGCCCTTCAGGAATAACAGTTATAGGAATCTCTTCTTCAATAACTACAGTTTCAGGAGGAGTATACCGATCGCAAGACGCTTTATCATTGATACATTCACCAGTTACTAAATTGCAACAATGTAAACAAGCACCTAATGTTCTTGTTTCTGTAGCGCCGGGATAATGCCTACTATCTTCAACTATGGCTGATTTCCAAACCAACTCATCAGAACCAAAATTAACAGGTTCATAAACACAAATTTTTGAATTATAAGGGGTCGCAGTTATATAATCATTTGAAGAAACACAACCTTTCAAAGCATTACAAACTTTTCCATTTGCTTTACAATCTTCAATTACATTATACTCATAGACTCCATTCCAAACTAATCCAACATAATCATCTCCATCACAAGTCATTGAATTTGTTAAAAATGAACCTGAGGGAGTTGGTAAAACACTTTTAATACCTACAGAAACACCATTATGAATATCATCCCAAGTAGGTTCTGTGCTACAACTTGATACTGAATCAGCATTATCAAAATATTGGATTCCACTATTTTTTGTTACTTGTTTTTCAGAATTTACTCCGACTAAAGTTAACATTTGATTTGCTAAAAGTTCCCCATTTGGAAAACGAGAAAGATCTGCTACTGCTTGTCCCTCGTCATTTACTTCACCTTCTGTAACAAGCGTTCCATCATGAGCAAAAACAGAAAAAGTTCCTCCTGGCGGTAAGTTAAACAAACAGCCCTCTCCACCAATTGGGTTAGGTGCAACATAAGCAGTATCTGGATCATAAGCAGTTGCATAATGGACAGCAGAATAACTACCACTTGCTTCATAATGCATAGTTATAACACAGTTTTCACCATTCCAGACTGCATTTTCATCATCACACATGTCTGCGTCATCTAATAGGCCCATTTTATATCCTTCTTCTTTTTTCTCCTGAACATATTCTTTAAAGGCTTCTTTTGGATCTTCTGAATCACTTCCATCTGTGAAGACATCATCATTTACTAAATCCACTCCACTTATTCTTTCTAATATAAGGGCAGCTAAGCTTTGTTTTTTATCAAATTCCTCTGCTTCTTCTTGTTCAACATATCTATTTGGTGTATTTGCTACAATTTTACTTATACATTCTTGTCCCACACATTTTTGCCAAAGACTACATTGACCGCAAGGTTTCCCACAACCATCATCACCACATTGTGCTTCTTGGCCATATTTTGTTTTACAATTAGGAGTACAAACTTTTTTTACATTTTGAGTATATGAAGATGAACTAGCTTTTGCTTTTTTAACCGGTTCTTCAATATCTGCTTTATCTAGATTTAATAATTTAGAAATAGTAGATCTGGAATTACTCTCAGGAACATCTGTTTTTCTTTGAAACCTTGATAAGCTCACAGTTTTTGCTGCTTTTGATTTGACAACTTTTACTTTTGATGGGTTACTTGTTGACAAACTTTTATATTTATTATAAGAAGGAGTAATAATCCTTTTAGCCTTAACAGCTGTTAAAGATTTGGTTTTACTTGCAGTAGAACCTAAAGTAGAAGGTGCTTTATTTGCAAAATAAGGTGTTCTTACTTGTCCGCCTGTATCAATTCCTTTTTCAAAAGTGAAAAATCCCGTAATACCTTTTCCTTCAAACGACATATTATTGTTGATTAAACCAACTGCGATTGCTGAAAATAGAAATACTGAAACTAAAACAATTATTACGATTGCGGAATTTTTCATATGATCACCTTTTTATGCACTTTAAATATTTAAATAAAAGTTAATATACAAATTGATATATTAATATATAAATGTTTCCATCTATCCCTCTAAACTTCTTCAAGTTTTTTATGGTACATTTCTCCAGTTGGAATATAATGCCACATTTCAAAATGTTTCTTAATTAAACCATGTAATCTGAAGTAATCCCATTTTAATTGCATTTTATGACCCTCTAAATCTTTTTTTCTCCATCTAGTCATATAAACAGTCTTAAATCTTTTTAGAATAGGATGATCTTCAAAATACTTATTCCAATCAACATTAATCCAGAAATTTAAAAATAAAGTGATTTCTCCTAGATTTGCCCAGGTTTTTTTACCATCTTTCATAACATCAATCTTTTGGATTGCTAAGCCTAACCAATCAATAGAACAATTGAATTTAATGAACTGGCTAATAGGTTTACTCATTCTCCACCAAATTCTATAATGGTTATAATCAGGGTAACGTTGCTCTTCATAATTAATTTCAAGCATTTTGTCACCACCAGCCCTATCAGTGTATCCATTTTCCATACACCACTCGTGCAATAAGAAATAAAGAGTTTTCATTCTAAAAGGCTCTTTATAAATAATTATTAACTCTGGCAAGGCTATCTTATCTAACATATTTAATAAAAGTCAGGAATTTAGTATAAATAATTTTCGTTAATCTTTCTTCTTCATTACTTCAGGTAAATCAATAACATATTTGCCTTCAGATAGTTTGTAAACCAAAGGTTCATTTTTAAATAAATGGATTAAATCAAGTTCATATTTTCCTGGTTTTAAAACCCTTATTGACTCAAAATCTAAAACAACAGGAGAATCAGACTTGTCTTTTTTTGTTCCGACAAGATCAAGAACATCTTTTTCCATCTCTTTTTTATCCTTTTCAGTCAGTTTTTGAGTAAATTCTTGACTTTCTTTTAATTTAGATTTTTTAATATAGAAAAATAACTTAGCACCACAGTCAGAACATCCTTTTAGAACTGCCTGATTACCATCTTCATACATGGCACCACATCTAACACATTGATGAGGCATGTTTACAAATCACCTTTAATTTTTTGAAATTTCATAATTATTTTTTCTTTTTTCTTGAATTAAAAGTTAATAGTTCAATTTTATTAGGATCATTTTTAATTTCCTTCACTAATGAAGCAGGTCCAATAATTGTAAAACCCTGACGATCACCTAAAAGTAAATTCATAAAATTATCTTTTATTCTCGTAAAGAAATCTTTTGTTTCTGCTCTATGTTGATCAATCACTGCTATTTCAATGCCTTTAAATTTCTCATTAATCTGTTCCATAGTAACTCTGATTAATTGAGCTTCTTCCTCTTTTTTTAACCTACCTTCAATTAAAACAATTTTCTCTTTTTTGGTAAGATCCAATAATTTTTGGATTCTTGCCTCTGAGCTTAAATCTTTTAATTCAAAATATGGCATAAATTGTATTGTTAACATTTTTAGTCCAATAATTTAAAGAGGGCCTTATAAAAGTCCTCCATTTGGTTACCGTACTTAGCGGAAATTCCGATAACTTCATATTGTGGGAAAGCTTCTTTGACAAGATCAATCTTTGATTTTTTCAAGTCAACTTTGTTAGCAACTAAAACAACTGGAATGTCTCTTGCTGCCAAGTTTCCTACGATTGTGATATTTACTTGTGAATAAGGATCTTTAGTTGAATCTAGAACTACAACAACTGCATCGACTTCGTCTAACCATTTAATTGCGTCAATAACACCTTTTGTTGCTTCTTTTGCTCTTGATTTTGCAACATCTTTTTTCATACCCTTTTTAATAAAATCTTCAAAATCAATTCTGGTTGCAATACCAGGGGTATCAACTAAATTAAATTTTAATTCTTTATTGCCAGATTTCACAACAATTTCTTCTTTAATTTGAATTTCACGAGTTTCGTGAGCAACATTACTAACTGATCCCATTTCTTCTCCTAACCAATCTAAACAAATTCGATTAGCTAGGGTGGTTTTCCCACCATTTGGTGGACCATAAAGACCTAACTTTAAGTCTTTTCTTTTATTTAGAAGCTTCATAAAGAATTTCTTCAACTTATTGTGAATAAATTTTATCATTAGTTTAAATCTGCCCCCAATTATATTTATATTTTGTGGTGTTATATTAATTATAATTTCTTAGCTATTGAACTCTCAAGTTTTTTTAGAAGTTCGTCAATACCAATAAATAAATTAAAATGTGTTAATTTCGAATTATGAGGTTTACCTTTGGCAATAATTTCGCCCTTAGCTTCAAACTTTTTATTTTCCCCATGAATAAATTTAATAGTTAATTTTAACTCTTCATAACCATCAATTTGTTCTCTAAACTTTTTAACATAGTTACCAATAATTTTCTTTAGAACGATCATATCACGCTTATCAACTTCCTTAAAACCAGAAAGAATTATACTCCCTCCTAACTCCATTAAGTCTTCTTCTGTCATAATTGTAATATATTATAGGTATTTAAGTATATATAATTTTTGGTGATTGTTTTATAAAACTACCTTTTTAAATTTATAATTATTCTTAAATAATATCTATCATTTAAATAGAAAATACTTTTTCTACAATAAACTTAAATACTAGCATTTATTGACTTTATTTATGGATTTTTTATATCTAGTAGACTATTTTGAAAAAATATTTAATACAAGCAAAAGGCTTGAAAAAACTGAATTAATTTCTAAATTATTAAAAGAAACTAAAAATGAAGACTTAAAACAAGTAATCTTACTTTTACAAGGTTTAGTTTTCCCAGTGTGGGATCCTCGAATTATTGGTGTTGCCAATCAAATTGTGATTAAAGCAGTGAGTATTGCCTCAGGTTATTCGATTAAAGAAGTGAATGATTTCTGGAGAAAGACAGGTGATTTAGGAGAGACTACTTTAAAGCTAATTTCAAATAAAAAACAAGCCACATTATTTTCGAAAAAGTTAACATTAGACAAAGTTTCTTTGAATTTACAAAAAATTGCAGAGTTAGAAGGTAATGGAACTGTTGATAGAAAGATAAAGTTAATTGCTGAATTAATCACATCTGCAAGTCCTGATGAAGCCAAATATATTACTAGGATTTTGCTTGGAGTTATGAGGATGGGTATTGGTGAAGGAACCTTACGAGACTCTATTGCTAAAGCATATGATAAAAATAGTGATGAAATTCAAAATGCTTACAACTTATGTAATGATTTTTCAAAAATTGCACTAAATATAGATCAAATTAATGAGATTTCTCTTACAATTGGAACTCCTATAAAAATGATGCTGGCACTAAAAGCCACAAGCATTGAAGACGGGTTTGATAGAGTTGGTAAACCATTTATGGCTGAATATAAGTATGATGGTTTTAGAATTCAAGCCCATAAGAAAGGAGATGTAGTTAAGTTATTTACAAGAAGGCTTGAAGAAGTTACAAAACAATTTCCAGAAGTTTGTGAATATGTTAAAGAAATTGAAGGAGACTTCTTAATTGAAGGAGAAGCAGTTGGGTTTAATCCTGAAACTAAAGAATATTTACCATTTCAATATGTTTCTCAAAGAATTAAAAGAAAATATGATATAAAAGAAACTGCTAAAAAAATGCCAGTTGAATTTAATGTCTTTGAGATTCTTTATTATAATCAAGAGAATTATTTTAAGAAACCATTTGTTGAAAGAAGAGAATTAATTGAGAAAATTGTAAAAAATAAACCTTTTAAAATTAGAGTTTCTGAAGCAATAACTTCTGAAAATAAAGAAGAAATTCAAAAATTCTTTGAAAAAGCATTAGCTGATAATCAAGAAGGTATAATGATTAAAAAACTTGATGCTGAATATAAACCAGGTTCAAGAGTTGGTTATATGTTAAAATTAAAACCCCAATTAGATACATTAGATTTAGCAATAATTGGTGCAGAATGGGGAGAAGGGAAACGAAGTGAATGGCTATCTAGTTTTGATTTAGCTGTAATTGATGATGGTGAATTATTAATGATAGGAAAAGCCGGAACTGGCCTTAAAGAAAAGTCAGAATTAGGACTTAGTTTTGAAGAAGTAACTAAAATTCTTGAACCATTAATAATTTCAAGTGATGGTAAAAGAGTAAAAGTTAAACCAGAAGTAATTTTACAAGTTAAGTATCAAGAACTTCAAAAGTCTCCAACTTATAATTCTGGATATGCTTTAAGATTTCCAGTAATCGAGAGGATAAGGACCGATAGAAATATTGATGATATGACAACCTTAAATGATATTAAAGAAATTGTTAAAAAATAATTATAATTTTTCTCTAAACCTTTTTATGAATTCATCAAAGTCTGATTTTAATACATTTGCTCCACATGCTAATTCATGACCGCCACCATAACCATCTAGCCCCTCAATTGACTCAGGTAAGATCTTATTAATGACTTTCTTTCTAGATCTTAATGACATTTTCATTCTTCCATCATTCTCACGAGCAACAATTACGATCTTTTCAGGATGAGCGTGGATTAAATATTTTGCTATATCTGCTGTAAAGCTAGTTTTATTTGATCCATATGAAAATAGTAAAATTGGATCATCCTTATCATATGATTTAATAGCTTCATTTTTTAGCTCAAGAAATTCTTTTTCAAAATGATGATAATGTTTTTTTAAGTATTTTCCAGCAGCAGTTTTTGGTTCAAGAATTTCCATAGGGTCTTCAATTCTAGTTAAAATCTTTACACATTGCATTACTTTATGAGTTGCTCCTTTTAAAATAAATGAGAATATATTGACAAGTTTTCCTAAATTTGTTTTAAATAAAATATTTTCAATTTCTGTTTCTTTACCTACTAACTTAGGATATTTCTTATTTAATTCATCTAAATATGGGAGATCTGCCCAATCGCCAATTGTTCCTACTGCACTTAACCATAATGAGTTCTTTAATGTGTTATAGATAATGAGAGAGGTTGGTACATAAGATTTAGGATCTTTAATTCTAGGATTAAAATATTGAACATCTCCTTTTCTTTCTAGAGGACCATGATGATCCACCCAAATGATTGGTGTATTTACCTCGTCAATAAATTCCTGATCAATCCCAGCTTTGTCTAGAACAATAATTTTATCAGGTTGGTAATTCTTAGATGCTGCTGCAAAGGATTTATCTAAATGAGGAGCGGACTTCACAAGTACACCTTTACCTCTTTGAAGAAACTTATATACCATAAGAAATGAACATAAACCATCAGGATCATCGTCAAAATATATTAATGGTCTTTCTACTTTTTCTAATTCCTTTTTCAATTTCTTTAAATCCATAAAAACTATGAAATTAAAACTGTATAAAAAACTTTGGAAAAAGTTATAAATAATCACGAAAATTTAAAATTAATGATAAGAGCTATAATTTTTGATTTATGGAATACATTATTTGTTCTAAATTTACCACACCATGTTATGAGAATTGCAGAACTTTTTAATATGGAATTAAATGATAGTTTTTTTGAAAGATATTGTAAACATACAAATCTTAGTCCTTCAAGAGATCTTCGATCTCAAGCACAAAACTTGCTTAGAGAGTTTCAAATTAATGTTAGTGAAGAATCAATTAATGCAGTTGTTAAGGCCTTAACTATAACTAGCGAAGAGATATCTGAATACCCTGAAACATTTGAAGTGTTAAAAGAATTGAAAAAAGATTATAAGATTGGACTTTTAACAAATGTTGAACCACAATTATTTGATGTCTTTTCTGAAAAATATAGACCTCAAGAGTTTTTTGATGCAATTGTAACCTCATTTGATATGGGTGCAGTAAAGCCTGATAAAATTATGTTTCAAACAATTCTAGAAAAATTAGGAGAGAATAGAGATACTGTTGTTATGGTTGGAGACAGCTTTAAAAGTGACATTAGAGGTGCTGAGAACTTTGGTATTACTGCTTACTTAATTGATAGAGAAAATAAAAATCCTCAATTTGAAAGAAGAATCACTCATTTGAGTGAACTTAAGAAATTTTTAAAGTAATATTTAAAAGAAAATCTTTAATTCTCTTTTCATAATCTAAGCATTTACAAGAATGGTGGATTAAATGCCAAAAAGGTTTATTTTCATTAATTAACTTTCTTATTCTTGTTGAATCAATATCAATTCTCTTTTCTGGGATTAATATAGGATACTTATAATCAAAACATTTGATTGTTAAAGGCTCACCAGTAACTATCATTGTTTTATTGTCAATTTCTTTAATTAATGAAGAAACATAATCGGAATATCTTATCGTGTCATTAATATCAGGAATTTCGATTAATTCATAGTCTATATTTAATTCATCCAAAACTGGTTTTAAAAATCCCTTTACTTCTTTGAAAGAAAATAAATATTTAATTGAATCAGATGGACCAGTTCCAATTCCAACAATTATTTTTTTTATATTTTTATGTTCTTTAATTTGGTTAAATAAATCTACATGGCCAAAATGAACCATTTGGAATCGGCCAATAACTAAGGCCTTATTGCAAATATCAATTCCATTCTTTCTCTCAATTAACTCTGGGAAAGGTGGAAGTTGTCTTTTATGCTTAGTGGATTCATGTAAAGACTTAACTCTATTTATTTTTTTTAAATCTAAGTTAGTAATTTTTCCAATTTCTTCCTCAGAAAAGCCTTGATTAAAACCGTTAATTATTAATTCAGCATCATCATAAGAAAAACCTAATTCTTTTTCATCAGTTTGGCCGTCCCAAAGATCCGCTGAAGGTGGTTTATCAATAATTTCACTTGGAATATTTAAGTATCTGGCAATTTCAAGAACCATTCTTTTTGTTAAAGAAAGTAATGGTTGTAAATCTACTTGGCCATCTCCTCTTTTTGTAAAGTAGCCTAAATAAAATTCATCACGATTCCCAGTTCCTAAGATTAAAGAATTATTTTTTAATGCTTCATTTGCTAGAATTAAAGATCTTAAAGTTGCTTTAGCATTTCCTTTTTGAATGTTTGATGTGAAATCTAATTGTAAGTTTTCTGAGATTTGATTTACATCTATATTTTCTAAATTAAGATTAAGAGAATTTGCGATTAACTTTGAATGATTGTTATCAGGAAGACCAAACAATCTTAATGTATAATTAGTGTTTTGAAAAGCAAGTTTGGTAATATAAGCAATAACTGCTGAATCAATTCCACCGGATAATCCTAGAACACAACCTTGTTTTTTGGCTTTTTTGAGGTTGTCGATAATAAAATTAGATATTTTCTTAATTACATCTTCAGGATTAATCTGATCTAAAATTATCATTTAGACTAAGAAAATGTACTAACTTTTAATTATTTCTAATTTAGATAACTTTTTTCTTAAAAGTTTGGATTCCATAAGCTAAGAATCCGCCACCTAGTGAAGTTAATAATTGAATTACTCCAAAAGCAGTTAAGAATATTACTGGAATTAGTCCAAATTTGTATAGAATTAATGCACTTCCAAATAAGAAGATTGATTTAAAGAAAGATGCATAGACTAAAGTTGAAAAATAACTTCTTTTATGTTTTAATCTAAAAGCTTTGAATGTGAAGACTAGTATTAAATTTCCAATCCAAATTGACGGAATTAATAAGAGTAAAAATTTACTTAGTGAACCAAAAACTAAACCCTTTGCAAGCACACCTAAAGATGGTGCAAGAACAACTGGTAAAATTTTATAGGACTTTAAATTTAATGCTGATAAAATTAACATTGAGTTAACAATTATGCCAACTAAATATTGTGGATGGCCTATTAAAAAAGGAAATATGAATGCAACTAGTGTAAGAGCGAAAAGTTCAAAACTTTCATAATAGTTAGTATATTCACTGAGATTTAACACCTTTTTTATATATTCCATGAAGTAAAAACTCTGTAAAGAATATTTAAATGTTTCTAATAAGTGAAAAAAAATTAATTTAAAATAAGTTTTTGATTCTTATAAAGGAACCATAGTCCAAAGATACTGTAAACAATTACAATCCCCAACACAATAGGATATGAAATATACTTATCTGGACTTAGAGCCATCGAACTTTTACCAATATAGATTGAAAACAAACAAACAATTGGCCAGTAAAGACTGATTGCTAATGCTCCAAACATTGAGAATAGTCCCCAATTCTTACCCATTGTAATTCCAATTAGTCCTAAGATTAAAAGAGGCAAGTATATTATTGTATCACTAAAAGCAAATCCTTTTCCATAAGCTACTCCAGTTGCTCCAACTTCAGTAATAGATTCTTGCATTCCAAATCTGACTGCACCTTCATAATTAAATAATGAAAGGGTTTGTCCAAGAACTAAAAATGCTGTTAAGACTAATCCTAGTGATATTAATAACCAAAATCCGAATGTTTTTTTATTTATCATAATGACACTTTTAGATTTAATAAATAAATATTTTTTGATCTAGAAAGATATAAAAAACTTTAAATACATAAAATGTAATTAAGAAAAATAGGGTGTAACTTATGAATAAAAAAGAGGATGTACAAATACAAAAACTACTAAAATCATTAAATTCAAAACAAGATGCTTATGTTGACTTTGATATCAAGAACCCAAAGAATGGAGAATATCTACTAGGAATTTTTCATCTTAAACCTGGCAAAGGATTAAATGTTTTACAAGCAGCAGCTGAGATTGCAGCTGAATCTTCTACAGGAACTAATTTTAAAGTTCAAACTGAAACACCTTTTTCAAGAGTTATGAATGCCCTAGTTTATAAGTTAGATTTAAAAAAAGAGTTAGTTTGGGTTGCTTATCCTTGGAGATTATTTGATCGACCAGGAAATGTTCAAAATATCTTAACTTATATTGTTGGTAATGTTTTAGGAATGAAACAAGTGGATGCATTAAAATTGCTTGATGTTTGGTTTCCACCATCACTTTTAGAACAATATGATGGTCCTAGTTATACAATTGATGACATGAGAAAATATCTTAATGTTAAAAATAGACCAATCTTAGGTACAATTGTTAAACCTAAAATGGGATTAACATCTGCTGAATATGCTGAAGTTGCATATGACTTCTGGGTTGGAGGAGGAGATTTTGTTAAGAATGATGAACCTCAAGCTGATCAAGACTTTTGCCCATATTTCAAAATGGTTACTCATGTTAAAGAAGCTATGGATAAAGCTGTCAAAGTTACTGGGAAAAAGAAAGTTCATTCATTTAATGTTTCAGCACCTGATTTTGATACTATGATTGAAAGATGTGAAATGATTGTTAATGCAGGATTTGAACCAGGAAGTTATGCTTTTTTAATTGATGGAATCACTGCAGGATGGATGGCAGTTCAAACTTTGAGGAGAAGATATCCAAATGTTTTCCTTCATTTCCATAGAGCAGCTCACGGAGCTTTTACAAGGCCTGAAAATCCATTTGGTTTTACAGTTTTAGTTTTATCTAAATTTGCAAGACTAGCTGGTGCATCAGGAATTCATACTGGAACTGCTGGTGTTGGTAAAATGAAAGGAAGTCCAAAAGAAGACATCATTGCTGCACATAATATTGAATACTTTTCTGCACCAGGACATTTCTTTCATCAAACTTGGAATAAAATTCCTGCCAAAGATAAAGATGCAATCAAACTTGCTCATGATGATTTAACTCATCATGTAATTTTAGATGATGATAGTTGGAGAGGAATGAAAAAATGTTGTCCTATTATCTCAGGAGGATTAAATCCAACTTTATTAAAGCCATTTATTGATGTTATGAAAAATGTTGACTTTATTACTACAATGGGCGCTGGAGTTCACGCCCATCCAAAAGGGACTACTGCTGGTGCTAAAGCTTTAATTCAAGCATGTGAAGCATTTAAGAAGAAAATTCCAATTGCAAAGTATGCTAAAAAGAAAAAGGAGTTAGCAGAAGCTATTGAGTTTTATACTAAAAAGACTAAAGAAGTCAAACAAGCTGAGATTTCTGAGAGGTCTTAGATGCCAGTAATTGAAACTGTTGATGGAGAGAAGAAGGATATTAAATGTATTAGTTGTGCTTTATCAAAAGGATTAATTAAAGCTAAAGATAATTTGCTTTACAAAGGGAAATATTTTGAAGTTAGATATGATATTGAAGCTCCAATACCTGGCTTAATTGTAATTGCATCAATAAGGCATATTATTGGACTAGCTGATTTAACTAAAAGTGAACAAAAAGAGTTTATTGAAATTACTTGTAAAGTTAGAAAAATCTTAAGGGATAAAGCAAACATTGAATACATAAGAATTTTACATAAAGAAACTACAATTATTAGTAAAGTTAATCCATCTCACTTTCATATTGCGATTTTACCTCTTGATGATTGGATGGAAAATAAAAGTGCTAAAGAAATTCTAGTTCATTCTATGAAGAACTTTAAAACTAAAGAGAAAATTGATGAAGTAAAAAGAATTGCTAAAATTGTTAAAAAAGAATTTAATTAATCTTCTTCAAATAATTTCTTTTGTCCTTTTGGGACAACTTTGTTTAAAGAATTAGGTTCAAGTCTTAAGTTTAAGTTTTCCTTTTCTACTTTCTTCCAAATTTCTTTTGCTCTCTCACGATATTCCTTATTTGAATGATCATTACTTAGTTTATCTCCTTCTTTATAGAAAAAGTCAATATCTCTACCCATTCTTTTGCCACGTAAAGTATGTCTATCTAAAGCATAATCTGGAACTTCAATTTTTAATTCCTTTCTTTTCATTCTAACAATTGAGTTAATATTACCTGCATCTCTTGTTTTTTTAGCTCTGCATAAAGCTAGAATGATGTTTGATAAAATTAATGTGCCTGATTGTTTATTTTCTATTTCTTTATTAAAATCATTTAGCGCCATTAATGAAAAAATACAAGCAGCTTTATCAGCAACACCAATGTCTTCATAAATGATTGTTCTTAGTCTTTTTTCAAGCATAAATGTATTTGTTTCTAATAGTTCAAAAGCCCAATGTAAAGCGTTTTCTTCATTTCCTCTTCGCACTTCTTTTTGCAAAGAAGATAAGACTTCATAGAAATCATATCCGTTTTTTGTTGGCTTCATAAATATTGAAAAGAAATTATAAAATAAAAGTGTTTGCTATTATTTAATCTTCTTAACTATTTGTTTTGATAACATCTTTGCTAAAAAAGATTTTAACGAGTTTACATTTGCTTTTACATAATAATCTTTTTTCTCCAGTTTATGGTAATATTTGTAGTCAGCAAAGAAACTCTCTTTCATATTGATATTACTAAAAAGGGCTTTTTGAATATTAAAAATTAAAAGTCTTTTGAAATTAGGTGTGTTTTCTTTAATGATTAGCTTTTTATAAAATTCAAGTGCAGCTTTTTTGGCTACGTTTTCATTTTTCATTTTATATTGTTCTGGTAAGGGATGAACTGGAGGTGTTGAAGCATTTGCTTTTAAAATTGATTTAAAACCTAAAGAAAGTAATATTTTATCTAAATAATTATGAACATCTTTATGGCCAATTCCCCCTTCTGAAGTTAGGATTAAAGAATCTTGATTAAAAAATTCAGGTCTGTGGCAAATATAAGCAATTCTATCAATAAAGTTTTTTAGTAAACTAGGAACATTTACCGCATAAACTGGGCTTGAGAAAATAATTGCACCTGAGCTATGCATTTGTTTTAAGATTTTATCTCTATCATCTTTAAGAGGGCAAAACCCTTTGCCTTTAGCTATACAGGCATAACAACCAAGACATTGTTTTAATTTCGCATCTTTAAGAAATAAATATTCAAATTTAATTTTAGTAATTTTGTTTAATTCTTCTTCAAATTGTTTTGTAAATTGATAGGTATTTCCTTTTTTTCTAGGACTTCCAATGATTGCTAAGATTTTCATTTTAATCTGGTTAAGTTATTATTATTTAAGATTTATCTTTTAGAAATATATATATAAAAATTATACTTTTTAATTCTAATGGAAAGTTCAAAGATTATTGAAAAGATAGATGATATTTATTTGAAACTTCAAATACCTCCTTGGTTACAATTACATATGAAAAGAACAGCAGAATTTGCAGAAATCATTTGTGATAACTTTGAATTGGATGTTAATAAAGATGATATTATTGCAAGAAATCTACTTCACGATTTAGGAAATGTAATTAAGATGAAGCTTGATACTGATTTTTCTAAGAAATTAGCTAAAGATTCTGGGGATGAGAAAGGAATGGATTTTTGGAAAGAAGTGCAGAGAAAAATTATTGCTAAATATGGCAAAGATGAATTAGAAGCCACAAGAAAGATGGTTAGAGAAATTAATGCTAATGAGAATATAATTGAGTTAATTGAGAATGCTGAGTTTTTTAAGAATGTTGAAACTTTAAAATCAACAGAATGGGAAAGAAAGATTTGTGCTTATTCAGATCAACGAATTGGACCTTATGGAATATTAGAACTTGATGAAAGATATGAAGAGCATAAAAATAGATATAAAAGAGATAAAGAATATCATTCAAAGCTTAGAATGGATTGCTTTGAAGCTGGACTTGAGATAGAAAAAGAAATTAAAAAGCATATTAAGCTTAAACTTGGTAATGAAACTATAAATCAGATTCTAAGATTAAAGTATAATCAGTAAACCCAAGCTTTTTGTAAAATTTTATTGCTAAATTATTTTGTGCTGAAGCTTGAACTCTAACTTTTTTAACATTATTTACTTCACACCATTTTAAGAATTTATCATAAAGCATTTTACCTATCCCTTTTGATCTATACTCATCTAAAATAAACATACTTTCAAGTTCAGCTGCTAGAGGTAAGTTTCTATAAGATTCAGCCTTAACTAAATCTCCGCACAAATATCCAATTATTTTATTATCATCTAAAGCAATCCAAATATTTCCAGATTTAATTTTCTTAGAATAATATTTTTCACCTTCAGATCCGAGAGTCCAATTTAGATTGAGAAGTTTATCATATTCTTTTTGTTCTTTCTCAAAAAGTTTTAAATTTAAATCTTGAATAAATTTTAAATCCGAAATTCTTGCTAATCTTATTTCCATTTTAAAAAAAGATAAAAAAAATTATTTTTTATTTCCTATCTTGCCAATCCAAATTGTTGCAAATACTGCAATGATAGTTATTATTACTGCATAAACCCAAGGTCCACCTGCAGATAATTTACATAATGCACCAGCACCTTCAGCTCCACAAGGCCCTTTAAATAATGCTTTTATTGCGTCGTTCCAAGCTAAAGCAGCAACTAGACCAAAAGCAGCAGTAATTAATGCAGCTAATTTCTCATAAACTTCATTTTTCATAAAATCACCTGAGAAAAGATTTGTATTTTTAATATTTAAATTTGTCTATTTATAATAACAATCTTTTTTGTTTTTTCTTTTCTATATAAGTATAAGGAACATAAACTGCTTTTTTGTTCTTAGGATTTAGCCCAGTATAATACATACATGTAGAAATTGTCATAGGAGTAGGCGTAAACATTTGGACAGCGTCAGGGCAATCTAGTTTTTTGACAATATCAGCTAATTCCTTTGCTTCCTTCATGGTTGAGCCAGGATGACACATCATGAAATAATAAGAAAGTTTAGATTTTCCTTTGATAAACTTTGTAAAGTCGCTTCTATTTTTATTCATTAAAGTTAAAATGTTTTTATTAATGTGTTCAGGTGCAATTCTTAATGTATCAAAAATATGATGCTCATAAAGTTCACTTGTTTCTTCATCAGTTAAAAGTTCATAACGCACTCCGCTTTTAATATAGATTCTTGCTAATTTTCGAGCTTTTTTAAGTAATTTAAGCCATCTTCCTTTTGGTTTTTTATTGCATTCAAAACAATCATTATTACATTTATTACAATCAAGACCATACATATTTGCAGAAGGCCCACCAAGGTCATCAATATTACCCCTAAATTTTGGGTGATTTTTTATTTCTTCAATTTCTTTTAAGATAGATTTCTCAGATCTTGAAATAATTTTATTTCCTTGAATTAAATTAATAGCACAAAAATGACAGCCCCCAATACAACCCCTGTGTGAAACTACACTGAATTGAAAACCCCTCATTTCTTTTGGGACTTGTCTTGAAAAACCAAGATCATAATATTCATCTAAGTCCTTTGAAGTATAAATTGGGCTTTTAAATTGGAGAACATAACGATTATCTATTTTTTGAATAAGATTTTTTTCATTTGTTAATAGGTTTTGAAAGTCACAAAATTTTTCTTTTGAGTTACTTACTTCATCAAAGCTTGGAAGCAAAGTAACATCTTTAGGAACTTCTTTAGTTATAATGCAAGTGCCAGGAATTCCTATAAGGGATTTTTTATTTTTTACTTTATTTGCGATTTCTAAAATTTGCTTTTCAGAATTACCATATGCTAAAATATCTGCCCTAGTATCAAATAAAATTGGTTTTCTAAGTTTATTATCCCAATAATCATAATGAATAAATCGTCTTAAACTTGCTTCAGTTCCACCTAAAACCATAATTGAATATTTAAACTTACTTCTAATCCAGTTTGAATAAACAATAACAGCTCGATTAGGACAACTATGAGAATATTTTTGATGTTTATCTTCATTTCTTATTTTTTTAAGAGGGGTGTAATTTCTAAGCATTGAATCCATACTGCCTGACGTAATTCCAAAAAAGAGTTTTGGTTTACCTAATTCTGTAATGTCCTCTTCAGTTTGAGGGGTTTCAATGACACCTACAGTAAATCCATTTTTCTCAAGCCATCTTTTGATTATGGCAGCACCAGATAGAGGATGATCAAAATACACCTCTCCACTAATTAGAATGATATCATATTCCATTAAGTTTTAAGAAAAAAAAGAAGTTTATAAAATATTTCAATTTAAAGCGGATAAAATTTGATTAAAAGTTTCTGGATATTTATCTACATCAAGTAGATCGGTGTGTAAATATGATAGTTTACTACAAGTGCCATTGATTACAAAATTGTTTACACCATCTAACTCAGCACTATTAACTAAAACGATTCCATCGCCATCTTGTTTTTCCATTAAACACCCAGAACCAATAATATTAAGAACTGGAATTTTAGGTTTTTTACCACGTGATAACTTATTTAAAAATAAACTATTTGAATTTAAATCACGGCACTCTAACTTTTCTCCTTTCAGATTACAATAATCAGCAACTTTTCCACTAACTCCATTATTTGGAGCACCAATCATTATTAACTTAGAAACCTTATTCTCCCCAAATAGTTGAAGGTATCTTCTTGAAACAAGACCACCCATACTATGGGTTATTAAAATTACTTTATTTTTTCCAGTTTCTTCTAATACATTATTTATTAATTCATTTAGTCTTATTGAGTAAGTGTCAATATTTTCAGTTTTTGTTTGAATAACAACATAATTGTCTGGCTCTTTGAATAAGTCTAAATAATAACTCACTTTAATTGATAATGGAGAAGTAATTAACCTCCAGTGAGATTCTTCAAAGTTATTTTGAGAATAAAGAGACATTGTTCCTGCATTTAAGTAATTCTCATCTTCTAACTTCTTTTGAATTTTATTAAAAGCATCAAGGCTATAGTGCGCTGAAACATCTTTATTAAAAGCATGACCATGAACAAATAAAATTGGATAATTAATATCACTACAATTTGGATATTCACAACATTCTTGACAAATTCCATTAACACAACAGCTTTGAAGAGGCTCATTAAAACTAACATTAATTAAACTAGAAAAGTTTGAATGAGTAAAATTTACTTTTGAAAATCTTGAAATGTCTATTTGAGAATTATTAAAAGGAATTGATATACAGGGTTGTGGTAAGAAGTCTTTAAGTGAAAAGTAAATGTCTGCTTTAGTATAGTTCAATAGATTAGGATTTGAAGTAAAAGGATATATTTCATTTATTGTTTCATTAAATAAAGATTGATTGTAATCTTTGATGATTTCTAGGATTGTTGATTTAATTAATGGATTTGCATTAAGTGTTGAATTTGTTAATGTATAATTAAAGGAATTATAAATATTATTTATGTTTATGATTTCATTACAAGATTCAGCATAAGAGTTTAGTGATATGTTATTAAGATTACAATTATCTAATAAATTGCAAAATAATTGGTAGTTTGTTTTTACTTTTAATAAATTTCTAAGATATTGTTTATTTAAATTTGATTTAATACTTTTATTTAATTCAATTGAAGCATTAAGAATATCTTCTGAAGATTTATGAAGATTAATAACTTGTAAGTTTTTACTTTTTGAAAGATTTTGAAAGCTAGCATGTAACTCTAAAAGATTATCTTTATCTAGATTTGAAACAATCAAAGAAGAGTTGATTTGATCTAGAATTGATTTTGATAAGATTAAGTTTTCTACAGTTTTATTGTATAGAGTGAAATCTTCAATCATCCAAGTTGAGATAATATTTGAAGTGATTAAATTTTGATTCAAAGATTTGGAAAATTGTAAGATGTTGTTTGATAACTTCTTATAATCTTGGTCGTCCCATAAATCTTGCAAGATTAATAATTCATCAACCCTGGTATCGATTTGAATTTCTAAATCATTTAAACTTTGTTTAGTTAATGTAACATCAAATTTATCATTTATCAATTCTACTTTATTTTTATTAATGAAAATGTCATTTCCTATTTTTTCTAAAGTATTCTTTTGAATAATTAAAGAAGAGAAAGAATTGGTCTTTAGAATTTTTTCAGATTCATTAAGATTATATTTAACAGTAATTAATAATGAACGAAAGGTAGATTCTTCTTTTGTGTGACAAAAAGAGGATTTTATTCCATTACATTCAATATTATATTGATATAAGTCAAGACCTTCACCTAACTTTCCGATTCCTAAATTATATGATTTCTTATAAGGAGCACCTGTTTTTAGATCAAATCTTTCTGATTCTATTACTGAATTTCCACTTAAAGATAAAAAGCTAGATGTGCACTCTGCCTTACAAAAAGGATTTGTTCTTACACTAGATTGAAATTCAACATTGGCAAACTCATCTCTTGTGATATTAAAATTGACTTTATTAGCATCTAAATTTATGATAATGTCATTACCTAACATGAAATTAATGTATAGATATAATTTAGTTCCAAAAAAGAATAGAAATAATGAGACTAAAATTAGAATTAGAAATAATAAACTTTTTCCTTTCAAGAATTCATTTGATTGCTTTTTACTTTTTTTCTTCATATAATTATCCCTAATTAAAAGTCCAGTATATATCTTTTTCGAATATTTACTTCTTAAAAACAACCATCATCGGTTTAATAGCCAGTAGTAAAGCAATTACTAAAAACCAAGCCCAGTGAGTTTTCATAGCCCAAACTGCCAGACCATCCCAAACAGACACTAGAAATAAAGTTGCACTTAAAACTGAGAGTTTCACTAAACCAATATCCCAAAATCCAAGATTTTTAAAGTTCATTTGATTTACCTCGTTTTTTTATAAGTAATTTAGAGGGGTTTAAATATTTAAAATAATCGATTAAATGAAAATGCTTTTAAAAAACAAAAGATTAACAATATCTGAGGGATTAATATTAAACAAATTTCAATTTCAAAAAGCGAGGAAAAACTTGATCAGAAGTTATCACTTCATTCTTTACAAAGACAAGTTCAACTCTTGAATTTACAAGAGTTTTTAATTATTATAACATTTGTTACTGGGGGTGTTCTAGGAAGAATTTTACTTCAAGGTCTTCCAAGTGTTGAGCCAATTACTTTTTTTGCAATTTTAGCTGGATCTTTATTTGGGTGGAAAAAAGGTGCAGCAACTGGAATAAGCGCCTGGTATCTATCAAACTTCTTAATGTTTGGAGGCCAAGGGCCGTGGACATTAATTCATGTTTTTAGTGGAGCTTGTGCTGGATTTTTAGGAGGATTACTTCATAAAAAAGCAGGTTATCTAAAAACTTTTGGAGTTATCACAATTGCAACATTATTATTTGAAATTCCTATGACTATTTCATCAGGTATATTCTTTGGATTTGGAATAATTGCATCATTTTTCACTGCAATTCCTTTTATGGTTGCACATTTAGCATCTAATATTGGTTTTTCATTATTAATTCCAAAAGCTAGGAAGATTATATTAGAAAAAGGAAAGTTAAATGAAAAAGAACTTTTTAAAAGCTATATTAAAAAATTAAAGAGAATAAGTAAAAATGAAAACTAAATTAATTTTATTATTATTTTGTACTATATTTCTTTTAAATTTTGTTTCAAGTGAGAAAGTTGGAGTAGTTATTACATTTCCAGATAATTCGATTTATGCACAATGCTTAGATGTTAGTGAAGATACAAGTGGATTTGACTTACTTAATGAATTGTCTTTAAAAACAACTTGGTCTGATGTTTCTACATATGGCCATCAATTATGCCAAATAAATAATGTAGGGGATGAAGTTAGTGGTAATTATTGTTCTTATAATGGCAAATATTGGGGGTTTTTTAAAGAAAAAGGAAATGACTGGCAATATCTTCCAGTTGGTTTTGATGCAGGTGATAAATGTTGGAATAATGATTTAAACTCATATTTAGGACATTATTGCACAAAAGAAGGAGACTTAATTGGGCTTAGATATGGTGAATATGGAGAGATTCCAGAATATTATTCTTTTGATGATATTTGTAGTCCATTAAATTTGAAAGATGTCAAAGTTTATGTTGATGATAAAAGAGAAGGAGGAGTTAATGAAAATGGTGGCGAGATTGAAGCAAAGGCAGGATCAAAGATTTCTTTTAAGATTGAATTAGAAAATAACTATCTTTTTGATGAAGAGTTTTCAATTGAAGATGTAAAAGCTAAGATTACTTTTGAAGATATTAGAGAAAGTGAAAAATTTAAAGACTTGGATTTTGAAGAGAATGACTTAGAAAAAATGGAAATTGTTTTGCCATTAAATTTATCAGAAGGAGATTATGAGATTGAATTAGAGATCAGCGGTGAAGATACAAATAATATTGAACACGAAATAAATATTGATTATGATCTTGAGATTATTAAAGGAGATGAATATCTTGAAGAATTAATTACTGAAGAGGTTAATACTCAATCAAATGAATTCAAAGAGGATGAAAAAAGCCAAGAGGTTATTAAGAAAACTCCATTAATTTATAAAAATCAAGAAATTGAAACCACAAGAGCTAATATTGAGGAGTCTTTCTTGAAGAAGAATATCGTCGTAATCTTACTAATTATATTCTTGTTATTTTTAATGTTATTAATTATATTAATTACTTTAATTATAAGGAAATAGTTCTCAAGGAAAAATTTATTAATGCTTTTATTATTATTACAATTAATTTTTAATTAAAGGAGTGATAAAAAATGGAAATACTTGATTTTAAAAGTGCGTTTAGTTATCCTTTTAATAGAGCAAAAGGCATGTTGAATATCTTGTGGGTTTTTTTACCAATTATTGGTTGGCTTGCATTACTTGGTTATACTGTTAGAATTATTAAAGAATTCTTAGATGGCAAGTTTACTAAGTTACCTGAAATGAAGTTTGGTAAAGACTTAGAATTTGGGTTTTTAATGTTTGTAAAATCATTACCTTTTGCAATTGCATATAGTGTAGCAATGGCAATTGTTGGGTTCATTAGCCCTGGACTTCAAAGTATAGTTGATTTCTTATTATCACTGTTTGTTATTCCAATTCTAGGCATCAATTTTTTTAAGAAAGAAACAGTTGGGTCTTACTTTGAATTTGGAGTAGTTAAAGCAGTATTTACAAATCTTGGAGACTACATAGTAGCTATTTTGAAAAGCATTGGATTAGCAATAATCTTCATAATAATGTGTGTTATCTTAGTTGGATTCCCTGCATTAAGCTTTACACAAAATATCTTCTTAGCTGATTTCTATAGAAGATATGTAAAATAAATTTTTAAATTTATTTTTTCTTTTTTTATATAATGTCTTTTTTATATAATGTCTATAATAACCAATAATATTACTTGTTAAAAAAGCGCCTTCTGAAATAATACTTTTATTTTCTAATAAAGGAAAACTTTATATACTACTATGTTTTACAAAGTACTAAGCAGTACATATAAGATGGATACACAATTCAAAAAAGGCGTATTAGACATATGCGTACTTTCACTATTGAAAAAGAAGGACCACTATGGTTATGAGCTTGTTCAAAAAATATCAAAGGACATCTCAATAACTGAAGGAACCCTATATCCAATACTTAGAAGACTAAAAAATGAAGGGTACCTTAAAACTTATTTAAAAGAATCAAGTGAAGGGCCTTCACGAAAGTACTATTCATTAACAAAAGATGGAGAAATAAAAGCAAAAAAATTAAAAATGGAGTGGATTGATTTTGAAAAAAAGATCAATAAAATACTAAAATGAAAAAATCAGAATTTTTAGAGGAATTAAATGAATACTTAGTTGGAATTCCAAAAAGTGATAAGGAAGAAATCTTACAAGACTACGAAGAACACTTTAAAGTTGGAAAAAAGAAAAAAAGAAGTGATGCTGAGATTATCAAATCATTAGGAGATCCAAAAAAAATAGCAAGAGATGTAAGAAATGAACTTTCATCATCAGAACAGTTTGAGCTTAAATCTGAAGCAATAGAAACTTGGGTTGCTCTTAAAAAATTTTCAAAAAATATTTTTAATGAAGCAAGAGACAAAATTGATGACACTTTTCAAAAAGAAAAGAAAAGTGATTTTTCAAAATGGATTTTAATCTCATTAATCTTTATTATTGCTATAATTATACTTAATAGTCCATTTCTGAGATTTGTAGGAGTTGTTGTATTAGTATACATTATTTACAAATATTTTGAAGAAGATGGAAAAAATAATAAGAGAAAAACTAAAGTTAAAACAAAAAGTCAAACAAAAACTTCAATTAAAGAAATAGAAGAGAATGATTCATTTAAAGTTGTAATCTGTGTATTATTTAATGTCCTATTTTTTGTATGGTTTTGGTTCTCATTATTTTGGGGAGTAGTTAGCTTTTTTATAACAAGTCTAGCAATCTTAATTTCAGGAATTGCAGTAATTGTATTTGCAATATTTGCACTTATTAGTCAAAATAACCCAATAATTAAAGATATTATATTATCAGGGTTGTTTGCAGGGCTTGGTTTAGTCACATTAGGTAGTTTATTTATGGCATTTTCACAATGGATAATTAAAATATTCTTTAAACTAAGCAAATTTTATATTGAATTAAATAGGAGGTTTATAAAAAAATGAAAAAGATAATTATTTCACTTGTATTGATGATTACCTTCTTTTTAATCTCCGGATTATTCTTTTTAAATTCAGGGATAATTAAAGAAGACAATTGGGAAGTAAATAAATCAAGAGCTGAAAAAATTTTAATTGAATTAGATAGTATGCCTTTGATTAGAATTAATGTTGAAAATATAGATTTTGATGAAATTAATGATTAATAGGGAGGTTTTTATTTAAAAATCCACAATAAAAACCTTTATATAATCTTTATCTTCATATTAAATAAAAAAGAGGTAAAAAATGTTCCTATTAGATAAACTTAGAAAGGCTCAAGATAAAGATGGATTTATTTCTGAACGAGAGTTTAAGAGAATAAGTAAAGAAACCGGGATTCCTTTAGCTAAAGTTTATGGGACAGCTACTTTTTATTCTATGTTTCATACAAAACCTCAGGGTAAATATATTATTGAAATTTGTAATTCTCCATCTTGTTATGTAAATGGATCATTAAATATCATTAAGTTTATTGAAAAAGAATTAGGAATTAAATCTAATCAAACTACTAAAGATGGCAAATTCTCACTTCACATCTGTTCTTGTATTGGATGTTGTGATCAGGCACCTGCTATGCTTCTAAATAAAAAAGTTCATGGTAATTTGACTAAAACAAAAATAAAGGAGATCTTTAAACAATGCAAATAATCAAAAAAACAAATTTAAAGGGTTATAAGAAAGCATTAGAATTAGGCCCAGGTGGAATTATTGATCTTCTACTTAGAAAGAATGTTACAGGTAGAGGTGGCGCAGGTTTTCCAACTGGTAAAAAGTGGGAAATGGTTTATCAAGCTAAAGCTGATAAAAAGTATATTATTTGTAATGCTGATGAAGGTGAACCAGGAACTTTTAAAGACAAATTTATTTTCTTAAATAATCCTGAAGCAGTAATTGAAGGAATTTTAATTGCAGCACACACAATAAAAACAAAAAATGCTATTATTTATTTAAGGGGAGAGTATGAATACCTTAAAGATAAAATTCAAGGCGTAATTAATAGAGTTTGTAAAAAATTAAATTCAAAAGTTAAAATTGAAATTTATTTAGGAGCAGGAGCCTATGTTTGTGGTGATGAAACTGCAATTATGGAATCTATTGAAAACCAAAGGGGGCATCCTCGATTTAAACCACCTTATCCTACTATAGAAGGTTTATATGGTAAGCCAACAATAATTAATAATGTTGAAACTTTTGCTAATGTTTCATTAGCTTTAGCATTTGATGATTATGATTCAACATTAAGACTTTATTCTTTATCTGGAAATGTAAGTAGCCCAGGAATCTATGAATTACATTATGGAATTAAAATGTCTGATTTAGTTAAATTAGGTAAACCTAAGAATAAAGTTAAAGCTATTTTCTTTGGTTGTTTTGGAGGATGTTTACCTTATTCAGAATTACCTTTAACTAATGAAAATGTTTGTGGCCAAGATTGTATGCTTGGAGCAAATACAATTATTGTTGTTGATGAAAAACAAAGCATGGTTGATGTCACAACTAATATTGCTAAGTTTTATGAATTTGAATCTTGTGGGAAATGTACTCCTTGCAGAGAAGGCTCAATGAGAGTTTTAGCATTACTTCAAAATATCTCATTAGGGGAAGCCACCAAGAAAGATTTTGAAACCTTAAAAGAACTTACTGAAGTCATTAAAGAAAGTTCATTTTGTGGCCTAGGCCAAACTTCAATGAATCATATTATTACTGCAATTAAATATTTTGAAAAAGAGTTTTTAGATAAGTTAAAATGAAAATATATTTAGATGATAAGGAAATTGAATGTGACGAAAATAAAACTATATTAGAAATAGCCAGAGAAAATGGTTTGAAGATTCCTTCTTTATGTTATCAAACTGGATTAAAACCAGAAGCAAGATGCAGGTTATGTTTAGTTGAAGTAAATAATAGACTGATCCCATCATGTGCAACAAAGCCAAGTGAAGGTATGCACATTTCTACAAAAAATGAAAAAGTTCTAAGAGCAAGAAGAGTAAATGCAGAACTATTAATGGGTCATCATATTGATAAATGTGAAATTCAAAACGAGAAACATGATTTATGTACCTTAATTAGTGATATTGGAATTAAAGAAGTTAGGTTTGATCCTAAAAAAGAATATCAAGTTGATTTAGGTGCTGCTGTTGTTAGAGATGATAATTTATGCATAAATTGTGGAAGATGTGTCCAAGTTTGTGCAGATGTTCAAGCTACATATGCAATTGATTTTGCAAGTAGAGCTCATCATGAACACGTTACTCCTTATTGTGAAAAAGACTTAACTGAAGTTGCTTGTATTAAATGTGGGCAATGTATTGCTGCCTGTCCTGTTAGAGCAATTTCAGAAAGAGAACATTTACAAGATGTTTTGAAAGCTTTAAAAGATAAAAATAAACATGTCATTGTTCAAACTGCTCCATCAATTAGAGCATCTCTTGGTGAAGAATTTGGTATGGAGCCAGGAAGCCTTGTTACTGGAAAAATGGTAGCTGCCTTACGTAAATGTGGTTTTGATAAAATTTTTGATACTAATCTAGGTGCAGACATTACAATTATGGAAGAAGCATCTGAACTTCTTGAAAGAGTTAAGAAAGGAGGGCCTTTCCCTATGATTACAACTTGTTGTCCTGCTTGGATTAAATTTATGGAACATTTCTATCATAAATATATCCCTCATATGTCATCATGTAAAAGTCCGCATGAAATGCTTGGGACACTAACTAAGAAATATTATGCTCCAAAAGCTAATTTTAAAGAAAAAGATGTTGTAGTTGTTAGTATTATGCCATGTACTGCTAAAAAGTTTGAATCAACTAGACCAGAAATGGATTCTGGAGTTGATTTTGTTTTAACAACTAGAGAAGCTGCAAGGTTAATTAAACATTTTAAGATTGATTTTGTGAATTTAGAAGATGAAGATTTCGATGCTGCCTTAGGCATTTCAACTGGTGCTGCTACAATTTTTGGTGCAACTGGTGGAGTAATGGAAGCAGCTCTTAGAACAGGATATGAACTTGCTACTGGAAAAAAACTTGGAAAGATTGAATTTGATCAATTAAGAGGATTAAAAGGAATTAAAGAAGGTTCAATTATTATTAATGGTCTTGAAGTTAAGTTTGTAGCTGCTAATGGCCTACATAATGCTAAAGAAATTTTAAAAAATAAAGATAAATATCATTTTATTGAAATCATGGCTTGCCCTGGCGGATGCATTGGAGGGGGAGGTCAACCTTTACCTGTAAATGAAGAGATTAAACAAAAAAGAATGAATGCATTATATACTGATGATGCTAATTTGAAATATAGGAAATCTCATGAAAATCCGATTGTAAAACATCTTTATGATGAATTCTTAGATAAACCATTGAGTGAAAAAGCGCATGAGTTATTACATACTTGTTACTTTGAACGTGGGTTATAGGTTAATCTTTTAAGTTTACTTTCTTTTTTTTATTTAATGGTTAAAATTCCAGAAATAGAATACCAATTCTCAGGTCCTATTACAGAATGCACTTTAGAGGGTTTTTCTTATCCTAGAGTAAGCCCAATTTTACACCCAACTGATGAACAATCTGATTATTTAAGTAAGCTAGATGATTTATGGAAGATACATGGAGTTCTAGAATTAGAAGAAATTGCTAAAATTACAGGATTAGATTGGGAAGAAGAAAGAATAACAATATATGTAACTAAGTATGCTTCTCCTATTTCAAGGCCAGTTATTATTCCTCAAACAAAAAATCCATTAATTGCTCATCACATCTCAATTCATGAATTGATCCACCAGCACATTGGTAGAGGAAGAAATGCAGATCGTTTAATAAAAGGATGGGATTGGATTGATAAAGATTTTAAAGATGAATCTTTTATTACAAGAAATCACATTCCTTTACATGCAATTCACACATCACTTTATCTAAAAATTTTTGGAGAAAGTGAACTCGCTTGGAATTTTAAATATGATAAAAAACATCCAGAGTATAATAGATCTTGGAAAATTGTTCAAAGCCTTGGTCATGAAAAAGTACTTGAAGAGTTTTTTCCAACAATAATTTAACAAACTTAATATAATAGACTCTCTTGTTTATTAATATGAAACAAGATTTTAGTAAATCATGGAAATTTCTGTATTCACTTGCTTCAATATTATTCTCTGTAGTTGGTTTAGCTATGATAATATTTGATACTAGATATCTTTATGGTATTCAATACTTGATTACTGCTGTGATTTTAGGACATGCATTTTTCTTAAGTAAAAAGAATAAAATTAATTATTCAAATCCTTCTTTATCTTTAGGATTTATCTTTTCTGTAATTGGGTTAACGAACCCTATTTTTCCTTTTGGATTATGGGGTCTTGGTATAATTTTGTTTTTATTTGGATTGTTTAAAAAGTAGATTTCTTAAAACTTTAATATTGATCTTAAGGTAAATTTATATAGAAAAGATTTCATATATTATTAAATGATTGAAGAGATAAAATCTATGATCTTGGATTTGTGTAAAGACCCTGGGTGGAGAGATCATATTGAATCAGTTGTAAAGTTTTCTGAAATATTAGCACGAAAATTAAATGCCGATATTGAGATTTGTTTAATTTCTGCGTGGCTACATGATATTAAGAAAATTAAAGGAGAAAAAGATAAACATCATGTTCATGGGTCAGAAGAAGCTGGCGAGATTCTAATGAAACTTTACTATCCAGCTGATAGAATTGAAAAAGTTAAGCATTGTATATTAACTCATTCATCTGATATGAATTATATTCCGAAATCTATTGAAGCAAAAGTAATAACAAGTGCTGATGCATTATCTCATTTTAGTAACTTTCTTGATTTAGCACAAACTGCTTTTACCTTTAGGAAATTGTCTTTAGAAGAAGGAAGAAATTGGTTAATAAAAAAGTATCAAGGATATTGGAATAAAGTTCAGATACTTCCAGAAGCTAGAGATCTTGTTAAAGACCAATATGATGCAATTAAACTTATTCTTGGAATTTGAGAAAAAATAAACTAATATGTAAGAAACTTCAGCTTTATTTTGTATAAAAAATTAAAGAAGAATAAGCAGGGAGAGACAATGGAAATCATAGATTTCCAAGCCTTCCCATCTTGCTTTGCAAGCAGGGAGAGGGATTTGAACCCCCAACCTAGCGCTCTGCAGGCGCTCGCCTTGCCGTTTGGCCATCCCTGCGATGATAAAAAAGAATAAGATAGTGTTTTTAAATGTTATTACTCCTTAATCTTCGGGAAAATGAAGTAAGTAAATCCACCAATTACTGCAATTACTATCCAGAAATGTAAGGATTGAAAGATTCCTACGGAGAATAATATGATATTTAGTACAATTAATATGATTAAAGAGATTGCGATTGGTTTTTTCATGTTAATTAAAATTAAAAAAGAAGTTTAAAAATGTTTTTAAAAACTTAATCTTTCAACATAGACATCTAAACTATCTGATACATCTAGAATAATTGCATTTCCATGATTAACATAGCCAGGGTTTAAGATTGTTGTTTCAGTTTTTATGATTAACTCCTTTTTATCTGGAAGAATTTCTTTTAAATTTACTCTTCCTCTTGAAACTTCAACTCTTAAGGGAGTTGGGTCTGATGAAGAAACTAGTAAATCTATTGCTGGATTAACTCTCATTGCCCTAGCATTTCTAATATAATCTTCATCAAAAGTTGTTAAAGGGACTAAATGTCCTTTTGCCTCTCTTGTGATTCCAGGATAAGATTTATCTAATCTACCATGAGTTACACCAAAAGTAAAAATAGGAGCAGTAGCTTTTTCTTCCCCATCTTGAGGTGAATCTCCAAGACAATAAACTCTCTTTAAAAAAGGTGTTTGCAAAGGATCGTAATCTACAAGAACCCTTTTTGAAAGACTTGATCTTCTTATTTCTCCATCACTAATCACAGTTTCCTCAGCTAAATCATGTAAAAAAGCCCAAGCAACTTGATTTTCTAAAAAACGTTTTCTTTGGTCAGTATAAGAATCCCCGAAAAGAATTCCATTTTCCTGTAATCCCATAACTGTTACAACCGGTTTTCCAACAAGATTTGCTTTAGCTGTTAAAGATTTGCCACTAGGTGCTTTAATTGAAATGGATTGCACTGCAACTGGCGATGAAATAAAAGAATAATTCTCTCTAAGGTGTAGAAAACTAGATTGAATTTTAGCGTTTGCACGTAAACAAGATTATTGATAAAATCAAAAGGATTTGAGTAGATCTATTTTTACTTATTTTTAAGATTAATTCCAATAAATATTCCCACACCTACACCAATTAAGAATAAGAATACTTCTCCTATTTTATCTTTTGCAAATAATACTGCACAGATCGCAATAACTGGAGCAATTCCTGCAATTACTTTTTTCGAGATATTAACTGAATCAGTTTTTTTTGCCATAATATTTAAATTAAGTTCTGATTATTTAAAACTTATGTTGGGGGGAAGTATAAACTTTTCCTAATTTATCTAATACTCTTATATGCAAAGAACATTGCGAAGAAACCCATAGCTACAAATCCCCAAATTAAATGTTTAAGGTATACTAATGCACCTTCTGAGAAGATTAAAATCATTACAATGATTCCAAGTAAAATACTTGTGAGAGATGCAGGAATTGCAATAAAGGTGTTAGGTTGAATTGAAAACTTTTCAGTTTTTTTACTCTCTTTTTTTAATTCTTTTTTTGCCATTTTTATCCTCTTTTTTTATTAGTTGATCGAATCTGGTGATGAATTATATATTTCACCAAATTGATTTAAAAGAATCTGGAGGCGGCGAGAAAACTTACAGTTTTCTGGGCCTCAGATTCTCGCTTCGCTCGAATCTGGAGGGATTCGAACCCCCGGTCTATGGCTTAGAAGGCCATCGCATTATCCAGACTATGCTACAGATCCAATAATAGCTACAAATTTGATACTATTTTTAAACTTAACTAATTGTTCACCTCTGAAAAGCAGAAATACCATTACATTATATCATTTTTATTAGTTAAAAGATAAAATTCATTGAAGCTATTTAAAATAAACTCAAAGTATATTTACTAAGGGTGAGAACTATGTTTGGAATGATTACAAAATTTAAGAAACTTGAAACTCAAGTGAATGAGTCTGATAAAGAGGATAAAGCATTCTTAATTAATTCATTACCTAGCTTGATTGCACCTACAAGAGTTTTATCTACTTTAAGGAGAGCAGTCACTTGTCTTCCATTAGATAATATGGGAGTGAAAACAGGAAGATGGGGAACTTCATTATTATCATTACTAGCGACAGCAGGATATTTCTTAGCCCCTGAAGCGCCATATAAAATAGAAGTAGCTAAGTTTCTAGCTGTAACTAATGTGTTAGATTTAGGATATAACATGTTATTATTCTATAGAAATGCTGCTAGATATGAACCTGAAAATGTTGATGAGGTTATTAATTAAAATGAGATCTCTACTATTTCATTGTAAAAATTATGAAGTTAAAATAGATAGAATAGCGAATCGACCGGAAAAGATTATTCCTGAAGAAGTAAAAGAAAGAGTGCAAGAATGTAAAGATTGTATCGTTGTCTTAATAACTATTGAGATAGATGATAAAATAAAAAAAATGACTTCTTTATTAAAAGATGAAATTTCCAAGATGAGTTTAGAAGTAGGACATAAGAATATAGTTATTCTTCCATTTGCACATCTTTCTAATAATCTTGCACAATCAAAACAAGGAATTGAAGCAATAACATTAATTGAAGAGAAATTAAAAGGAGAATTCAACGTAATTAGAGCACACTTTGGATCACATAAATCACTTCTTTTAGATATTTATGGACATCCAGGAAATGCTAGGTATAGAGAATTTTATTAAATAGAATAAAAAAATAAATATTTAATTAAGGTAGCCACTCTTTTGGATTTTTTAATTTATTTGGCAAGTATTTTTCAATAACATAATTTAATCCGTGTTTAGCTAACGCTTGCTGTTCTGCTCTCTTCTTCATATGAATTAAATCTTTGATGTTTTTTTGCCAGGCAGGGTATTGTTGGACGAATGGATCGTTTTTAAGAGCGTCTTTTCCACGTTTAATATCTACATCAGTTAATGGATGAGTTGGTAGATCGTATTTTTTAATATCATCAGTAGTGATTCCAAAGAACCTTGCATTTGGAACGCAAAAGAATTCATTTACGTGAGCTGCATTACCTGATCCTACTTTTAAAGTTCTATAAATATTACACCAACCATACATATCTCCATCTACAAAAGCATAAACAGGAATATCGTTTTCATCAGTTAATTTTCTAATAAATCTTCTACAAGCACGAGTTGGGACTCCACCTAAAGAAATTAAAATACAATTTGCGGATTTCCAATATTTATGTTTGACTAAACGTTGATGCATACCAGATGTTTCAATTGCTAAAACAAATTTAGCATCTGTTTCAAACCTTAAATCTTCAACTGAATTAGGAATAGAATAGGCTCCAGTTCCCATTTTTGAACAATCAATTCTGATTTCTTTTCCAGTTTCAGAGTCTTTATCAATAACAATTAACTTTCCAGCTACAGCTCCACCTTTTTCTTCAGGGATAAAACCAAGCATTTCTCTAGTGATTCCAAACATTGCTTCTAAATCATCAATTACGTTATCTGACTCAGGTTGCTCTTTAAAACGAGCTTCACCCCAGTTTTTAGAAACATAATAAGCTTCTCTTTTAGTTGCAATATCTTTTGCTAAAACTAATTCTTTAGATAAGGACATTACTTTTAGAGATTGAGCGAAAGTCTTAACAGTATTAGCAGTAAGGGTTCTTTCCTTCATATTTCCCTTTAATTTCAGATAACCAACAGCCGGGTCAAAGTCTACATTACTTAAGGACCGAATCGGCATACTCATTGATGGCTTGTTGCGTTTCAGAATTGTTTGGTAAATCCTGTTTGACGCTTTCTGAATCAGGTTTAAAATTTCTTCCATCTTCTAAAATGTCCTCCAATATCTTTTGAATTTTATCTGCATCATAATCTGTTAATTCATTTAAATCCTTTAATGCCTCACTTACATAAGGAATATATTTTTTAATGTATTCTAGTCTTTTTAACTCTTTAGCTACACGTGCTTTTTTACTAATATAAACACCAATCTTTCGACCGCATTCTTGTAATGCTAATTTAATTTCTTTGACAATTTCAGGATAATGGGCAATTGCTTCTTTTGCTTCAGAAGTAAATGGAACCCATACTGAAGAAATATGAACTAAGATAATGATTGGTCCAATTGGTCTTGCTCCAGTTGGTTGTTTAAAATGATATGATTTCCAATTTGTTTTTACAATTGATTCATTAGTTGCACAAGCTCCTTTTTGGTATAATAAAGGAACTCGATTTGCAAATCTTTGAATTTCAGCAGGTGTGTCACCAGGTAAATCTCCACCATAAGCAATTCCTACTTCAATAATAAATGGATTTCCACGATAAACAGAAGTTGGTCTAGTAACTGAAGCATAAATATCAGCTTGGACTACTTTTTGAAGACCTTTTTTGATTAATTCTTCTCCTAATGGAGATAAACAATCAGTAGGTGGTGCCATAATTTTAGTTTGCCTAATAGATTCAATTAATGCCATTGCTTGTTCTCTAGAGACAGTTTTTGGCTTAGTTTTAGGAAGTAATGCTGCATTTTCAAGAATTGTTTTTGCAGTAGTATTTCCAACACGAGAAAATTCATTTTGTAAAAAGGCTTGCAATGTTTTTAATTCAGTCCACTTCATCATGTCCATTAATCTACCAAGCTCAACTCCATAGGGATGAGGTTTAATTGATTTAGACTTTTTAGGTAATTGTTCAGCTGATCTTGCATAAATAAATTGTTTGGAATTTGGATTAGTATAAATTAAATTTGCATGTGGGTTGATAACAGCAGTTTGTCTAATATATTCATCAACTGAGATATCTCCTCTAGAATAACTTGCTTCAATATCAAGTTCAATTCTAGTCCCATGATCTTTATCCCATTCTACAATAGACTCAGAAATGATTTCAGGTTTATTTTTTCTGGTATCAATTTTTAGAACAACTTTATGAGCAGGTTCATTTGGATGAATCTTAGATACAATTCTAATGCCCCTTCCAGTCGTTAACTGACCATAAAGGGCTGCGGCACTAATTCCAATACCTTGTTGCCCTCGCTGTTGTTTTAGTGAATGAAACTTGCTTCCATACAATAATCTAGCAAAGATAGGTGGAATTTGCTTTTGAATTACACCTGGGCCATTATCTTCAACAATAATTCTAAATCTATTGTTTCCCATATCAATAACTTCAATAAGAATATCAGGTAGAATTTCTGCAGCCTCACAAGCGTCAAGTGCATTATCAACAGCCTCTTTAATTGTTGTCAATAAAGCCTTCTTAGGATTATCAAAACCTAGAAGGTGTCGGTTTTTTTCAAAAAACTCCGCGACTGAAATGCTTCTTTGGGTTTGTGCTAACTCGTGTGCCTTAGTATTATTTGAAGTCATCTTGTAGTTCCTCTTTTGTTAGAATCTCTTGCGCTTTTAATTCATTTCGCTTCTTCTCTAGCCATTTGTATATTGAAGAATGAGGAGATCCTTCAATCAGATTTACTAATGCACGTGCACAAGCATCAACATTTTCAGTTCTTCCAATAACAGAAATTGTTTTTCCAAAAACAGAAATATAAGTGTCAGTTAACTGTTCAATATTTTCTCTTGCTTTTCCACCATGACCAATAACTCTTCCTTTAATTCTAGGGAAATGTTGATCTTTTGCAAATTCTTTTAATTCAATAACTTGAAGAGCATAATCTGATTTTAATAAGTTTAATGCTTTAGAGGGGTTAAATCCACGAGCAATTGCTTTAATTATTTCTTGAACTACATATAAATCTAAAGCATCGTTAGCTTTTGCTCTAACCATTCCTTCTTCAGGAGAAACTTTTAATTTTGAATGAGTTTCAGATTCAATTAATGCCTTAGTCTCGCCTTTATGACCAATAATTACAGCGATTCTATTCCTTGGAACCTTCACAAAACAGACTAATTCATCATCCATCCCCTGAGAGAATTTTAGGGGGTTTTTATATTTTGTTGTATGTAATCAAAAGAATTAAAAATAATCCTTGGTTTTTTTACTCATATGATAGCAATTTTAACAGATGACGAGGATTTGGCAGCATGTAATATTAGAAATTCTTTAATTAGATTATTTGATTTTAAGCATAATGGAGAATTAGAAGGATTTCCCGTATATGAATATAAAGATATTAAACTTTATACATTATCTAAAGAAACAATATATTGTGAGCATATTGATGAGAAAATTGATGCTGATTTAATTGTTTTTGCAACTCAACATGCATCTAGTTCAGGTAAAAAGACATTATGCATACATAGCCCTGGAAATTGGAATAAAAATGAACTTGGCGGCGAAAAAAAGCAATTATGTATTGCACCTGCGCAAATTATGAAGAAAGCGCATTTGATTTTAAGTGAGAAAGCAAAAGATTTGGATTATGATGTTACTTTAGAAGTAACTCATCACGGACCATTATTATTGAAAACTCCGTGTTTTTTTATTGAAATTGGGTCTGAAAAGAATGAGTGGGAAGATAAAGACGCAGGTGAAGTAATTGCAAAAACTATAATTGAAACTCTTACTTCTGAAATTCCTTCTGTCAAGAATATTTGTTTAGGAATTGGAGGAGGGCATTATGCTCCTTATTTTACAAAGATTAGCTTAAAGGAAGGTTATTGTTTTGGACATAATGTCCCTAAGTATGCATTTGAAGATTTAGATTTAATGATGATTTTACAAGCAATTAATAGAACTGTTCCTAAAGTAAATACAATAGTATTAGACTGGAAGGGGATGGGGCCTAGAAAAAGGGAAATTATTGATTTCTTAGAAGAAAATGGGCTAGAATATGTTAAGGCAAGGAAGGTTGAATGAGAAATATTGAAAGTAATATTTGGAAGTTTTATTTTTTTCAATCTTTTAAACACCTTTCTTTTTTCCTACCTATAATTGTTCTTTTTTGGCAAAAAAACGGATTAAGTATGACTGAAATTATGATTTTACAATCTTTTTTTGCTATCTTCATTGTTTTACTAGAAATTCCAACTGGCTATTTTGCAGATATTTATGGTAGGAGAAAATCATTAGTCATTTCTGTATTCTTTTTATTTTTTGGAGCAATTATCTATAGTTTAGGAGTTAACTTCTTTTTTTTCCTAATTGCAGAGTTTTTATGGGCTTTTGGAAATTCACTAATTTCAGGAAGCGATTCTGCATTGATTTATGATAGTCTAAAAGAAGTTAATCGAGAGAAAGAATTCAAAAAGATTTGGGGAAAATCAATATTCTTTTTACTTGTGTCAATGAGTTTAGCTAATGTTATTGGTGGAGTTATTGGAAAGATAAATTTTAGATGGACTTTTCTAGCTATGTTACCTTTTTTAGCAATATTAATTCCAATTTCAGCTTCAATGATTGAACCTAAAAGAAATAAACTAATTATTAAAAAAAGTTATTTAGAAGAATTGCGAGCAATAATTAAATATTCATTTTCTAAAAACAAGAAATTAAAATGGTTATTAATTTATGCTGGAATTGCTTATTCTTTTAATCAAGCAGCATTATGGCTTTATCAACCTTATTTTTCATTGACTGGATTAAATATATTACAAATTGGTATTGTCTTTGCTTCTTTTCAGATAATTGCAGCAATAACTGCAAAGTTTTCATATAAAATTGAAAAAAAGTTGGGAGAAAAATTTTCATTATTTCTCATTATCTTATTAATAGGGGTCAGTTATCTCCTCATGGGAAACTTCATTTACCTTTTTAGTTTTACATTTTCATTTTTACATCAATTTGTGAGGGGGTTTTCTAAAGTTGTTTTTACAGATTATATTAATAAAATAATACCTTCAGAAACAAGAGCAACAATTCTTTCTTTAAAAAATATGACTGGTAAATTAATTTATGCATTAATAATTCCCTTTATAGGATGGTTTATTGATTTATATTCACTATTAAATGCACTGGTCATGTTAGGAATCATCTCTTTAATAATTGGAAGTGTTGTTTTTATATTTTTTATGAAAAAAAGCAATCTAATAAATTCTTTTTAAATCATGAACATCATTTAATATCGTATCACTAGAAACACCTGCTTTTTCAAAATCCCTTCTTGTGGTTAAACCTGTTAAAACTCCATGGAATAAAACATTTCCATTTGATGCAAACTCAAAATCTCTAACATTATCACCAATATAAACTATATCAGATCTTGAATAACCAGATTCAACAATCCTTTCTATTTGTGCTGCATCTGGTTTAGGTTTAATTAAATTCCCATTATGGTAAACAAAACTTAGAAAGGTAGCGCCTATTAATCCTAAATTTCTCAATTTAAATTTCGTACCACCTTGTGTGCTATTTGTAAGAATCCCAATATCATTTGATGAAGATAAATCTAATAATAAATTGAAAACATCACCGATTGGTTCATAAGGAAAATCTTCTCTAATAGTATTATATCTTCTCCGAAATTCTGTTGAATTAATCTCACCAAACCAAAAATTTAAACATTCAGAAAAACTCATTTTTCCATAACTCTTAAAAAAATCTTCAAAAGTTAAAGATAAACCAAAAGAATCAGCTGTTACTGCAGTTTTTTCATATGCCTTTTGATGTGTGTGAACTAATGTATCATCAAGATCAAAAATTAATAACATATTTCACTTACCTTCAACAGAGGAAATATGTGGGGAATTTTCAGGATGATTCCATCTAAAATCATAATCACAAACATGAGCTCTCTTACCAATATAATCTGCCCCCCTAGAATTTAACATATCGCCTAATCTTAAAAATGCAGATTTTAAGTCATTTGGAGAATCAATTAAAGGTCTCAGGTTTATTACATCTGGAAAATTACATACCTTAAGAATTCCATTTGCAGTCATTCTAAATCTATCACATCCACAGCAATAATTATCGGATTGATTATCTAATATTCCAAAAACATTCCCATCAGTGTTAACATAATATTTAGTAGGACCATTTCCTCTATGTGTTAAATCTCTTTGAAATGGGCCAAACCTCTGATTAACTAAAGATAAGATTTCATTATGAGGCATAAAATTATCAGGACCAAACCATTTTTGAACTGGGCCATAAAGTCCAAGCTCTAAAACTCTTAAGATAAGTCCTTCTTTAAAAGAAAAATCAACAGCATCAAGTAAACCATGATCATTAAAGCCCCTTATTGCAACCATATTTAGTTTTACTCCAAGACCATAATCTCTTACCATCCTAATATGATCTTTCACATGTTCAACTTCAATGTCTCTTCCTACAAACTTTTTATAGGCAAGAGGATCTAGAGTGTGTAAGCTAATGTTAGTTCTACTCAACCCCGCATCAACTAAGTCTTCAATAAAGACAGGTATTTTAGCACCATTTGTAGTTAATGCAATATCTAATTCTGGGCCAGCGATTTCCCTACATCTTGCAACTAAATCTGCAACATCTTCCCTCATTAAAGGTTCTCCACCAGTTAAATGTAAAGTCTTTAATTGAAATAGAAGATTTGCCATTTTAAAAATCTCAGCGAATTCTTCATTAGATAAAATATCTACAGGTTCATGTTCATTAGGATGACAAAATGAACAATCATAATTACAAATATCACTACTTGAAGCCCTAAATAAATACCCTTTTCCAGATTGAGTTTCGTTGATTTTATCCATTTTTTAAAGGGAATTACCTCTGGTTTTTAAATGTGCCCCTAGAATAAATAAAAATTTTTTAAATTACGTAAAATTATAAACACTAAGAACCATTTCTGGTGCAATTTGTAACTTATTGCCAGTCCTTCTATTTTCAACTTCAATTTTACCAGTTTCAAGAAAATTTCTTCCAATTATAACATTATATGGAATTCCTAGTAAATCAGAATCTCTAAATTTATTCCCAGAGCTTGTTTTTCTATCATCTAACAGAACCTCAATCCCTAATCCTTGACATTGCTCTTCTAACTTCATTGCTAAAGCTTGAACAGGCTCCTCCTCATTAACAGGGATTATGTTAATTGTATAAGGTGCAACTGAATTCGGCCAAATAATTCCCTTAGAATCATGGTTTTGGTCTATTATTGCCGGTATTAATCTGCTTAATCCAATACCATAACATCCCATAATAATAGAGTTAGAATCTCCATTTGGCATTACTACATTTAATCCCATAGAGTCAGAGTAAACCGTTCCTAATTGAAATATATGAGCAACTTCAATTCCTTTTACTGTTTTACCACCAACCAGAATTTCATCTTCACCATAAGTTGCAGGAGCTAAAAATTCTTCTGAGAAAGCACCTCCGACCTCACCATTATCTGCTTGAGAAATTAAGAATTCTAATCCCAGCTGCTTTAAAATTGATTCAAAAGTAGCCCTAATAGCCTCATATTTTTTAACTAAACCTTCTTTGTCTAAATCAAAACTATATGCATCTAACATTAAAAACTCTCTAGTTCGTAGAAGTCCATGCCTTGGCCTTAATTCATCGCGATACTTAGAGCCTACTTGAAAAAGAGTAAAAGGTAAATCTTTATAGGAAGTAATTGTATTAGCGACCATATCAGTTAATGCTTCTTCATGTGTAGGAGCTGCACAAAATTGTTGCCCCTCTCGATTACGCATTTTTAACATTTCATTTCCATAAACATCCCAACGACCGCTTTTCATCCATAAAGAAGAAGGTTGAATTAATGGGGCGTTAATCTTTAATGCCCCCTGTTGTTCAAGTTCATTACAACAGATTGCAATTATTTTATCTAAAACTCTTTGCCCAATAGGTAAAAAACCATATGAACCTGCAGAAAATTGATGGACTAAACCTGCTTTTAAAACTAAATCAAAACTATTTTTAACTTTTTTACTTTTATCTGTCTTAATTAAAGCATTTGAAAATCTCATTTTATAACTAAGATATAAAGAATGATTTTTTAAAAAGCTTTGCTTTGCTAATTCTAAAAAGTGGAATTACCGTTAACCATTATCAATAATTTTTGCCTTTAACTTTTCCTTAACTGGAATTAAATCATCCCAGAATAATTCAATCATGTGTTTTAAATCATCTGTGAATTTTTCTGGATTTTTATCTAAAGCTTCTTTTAATAAATTCCGATTAGGGAATTGATACATTCCACCAGCTTCATCATCTGTAAGTTTAAAAGGGCCATCATAATAACCTACTAAGAAATACTGATCACAAATTTCAATAAAATGCTTTCCATCTTTTTGAACTCTTTTTGATTTGAAATCTTTTGTTAAGATTGGTTTTTGACAGATTGCTTGAGTTTTAGTTGTATCTGGACAATTCTCTAGAATGTTTATACAAACAGATTCATCATACATTCCAATTGGTATACTCATTTCATCGATGAATTCATGATAAGCCGCAACAATAGGTGTATCTCCTGCAGGAATGTGTCCACCAACTATTTTATCATATTTACCTGGATTTTCTTTTTTGTCATCTGATCTAATTTGAACATAAACTTCGCCCCCTGATGCAACTAACATGCCTCCAATATGACTATGTTTAAACTTTTGTGGAGTTTTATTTTGAAAGTTTTCTTTAATTTCTTGGTGTATACTTTTTCTATCTTCTACTCCTGCAAAACTTCCGTTCATCTCTTTTATTTCCACAACTTCTTTAGTTTGATTTGAGGATAAAGCTTTTTTAGTACTCTCAAAAAGACTTTTTAATTGAGGCAAATAATCTTTAATTATAATCTTTAAATCTTCAGTTACTCTCTCTGGGAATTTTTTTATGTATTTTTGTAAACCTTCAATAGAGAAAGTTCTAATTCCAGATCCCTTTTCACATTTGTATGGACCATTATAAACCCCAGTGTAAATATATTGAATGCATCTTTCATCATAAGAATCTTCTTCAGTGATACGTTTTGAAATAAAACTATCTGAGTATCCAACTTCTGAAATAAAAGCCTGACGTGTAAGTAAGCCTGGATGAACTAAGATAATGTCTAATAATTCTTTATTTGTAACTACTGCAATTGGAACTTGAAGTTCTCTTGTTGCAACTTCTAAAATTGCTGCGGCATTCTCATGTCCTGCTGGCAAATGGCCACCAACTGTTTTGTCTAAAAGATCTGCATTAACTTTAGCATCAAATGGTCTTACTGAAACTAAAAGCTTAGACATATCAGTAATTAGAACACCAATATGAGGATGAATTGCCTCTTGAGTTTCCTTATTTAAAAAATTCTTTTTAATTATATTGTGAGCATCCGCCTTACTAGAAGTACTAATAGGTCGCACTGTATGAGGATCGTAAATCATAATTTTTTCCATGAGTTAAGGAAATTAAAAGAGATTTAAAAGGTTTTAGGGTTAAATTTACTATTTAGTATTATTTTTATTAACTCTCTTAATAACAAGAAGAAAAATTATTTAGAAGTGACAATCATCTTCTATAATTTTGTTTTCTCTTATGCCTTCTTACAAAAGGTTTTTTTGGCGGAGGTTTAGCATCTGCACCGGTTGCGTTCTTTGCCCTTTCAGAATGAAATGAATGGTTCATAACTTCAATTTTTTGTTTGATTAGCTTTTCAATATCATGAAGGAAATTTCTTTCTTCTGCTGCACAAAATGAATAAGCAGTTCCGTCTGCTCCTGCTCTTGCTGTTCTTCCAATTCTATGAACATAGCTTTGTGGTTCATTTGGAAGTTCAAAATTAATTACATGAGAAATATTATCAATATCAATTCCTCTTGCCGCAATATCTGTTGCAACTAATACTTTAATTGCTCTTGATTTAAAATCTCTAAGTGCTTTTGTTCTTGCATTTTGAGATTTATTCCCGTGAATAGCATCTGCAAAAATCCGATTTTTGTTTAAAAATAATGCAACTTTATTTGCCTTATGTTTAGTTCTTGTGAAAATTAAAACGCTTTTTAGATGTTTTTTCTTAAACAAATCAAGAAGTAATCTTTCCTTTGCTTGGGCATCTACAAAAAAGATATATTGTTTTATTAGTTCAACAGTAGTTGCTTGAGGTGCAACTTCTACGTGAACAGGATCTTTAAGTAAAGTTCTTGCGAGTTGATTAATTTGAGGTGACATTGTTGCTGAGAAAAATAGTGATTGTCTTTTTGAAGGTAATTTTGCAATTATCTTTTTTATGTCTGGTAAAAAACCCATATCTAGCATTCTGTCTGCTTCATCAAGAACAAAAAATTCAACATTTTTAAGAGATAGTTTTCCTTGACTCATTAGATCTAACAATCTACCTGGTGTTGCAACTACAATATCAACACCTTTAGTTAAAGCCTGGACTTGTTTTCCTTGACTAACTCCACCAAAAATAACAGTATGTTTAAATTTTAGAAATTGTCCATATGTAGCAAAGCTTTCACCAATTTGAGCTGCAAGTTCTCTAGTCGGAGTAATAGCTAATACTTTTATTTTTCTTGGATACACTTCCACCATTCTTTGTAAGATTGGTAAGGTAAAAGCTGCAGTCTTACCTGTGCCTGTTTGTGCTATTCCAATTAAATCCTTACCTTTTAATAATCCGGGAATAGATTCTTCTTGAATAGGAGTAGGTTTAGTATAGCCTTTTTTAGTAACAGCTTGCATAAGAGCAGGAATTAGTTTAAGATCTTTAAATGAGATTTTTTCGTTCATAAAAGATGAAACTTGGTCTCTAGTTATAAAGCTAGTTATTTTAATTTAACAGCAGTTCCATAAGCAAGCATTTCTGATGCTCCTTGCATTATCATTGAAGTTGTGAATCTAACACCAATGATTGCATCGGCTTTTTTGTCAATTGCATCATTAACCATTCTATTGTAAGCTTCATCTCGTGCATTCATTGTCATTTCTGTGTAGGTCTTTACTTCTCCACCAACAATACTTTTAAAACCAGCACCAATGTCTCTTCCAATATTTCTTGCTCTAACTGTGCTTCCTTTTACAAGACCTAGAACCTTTTCAATTTTTTTATTCGGAACTTCATTACCTGTTGTAATAATCATATCTACCATTTTATTTACCTCATTTCTTTATTTTTTCAATATCATCTTCTTTTTTGTTAAAAAGAATAAAAATACCAATAATAAAAATAGGAATTCCATAAAATAAAAGCCAAATTAGAGAAAAACTTACTAAGATTAAGAATACACCTAAGAATACTGTTAATGCTCCTGTAATTGCTCTGCTTAAAGTGTTCATATTTAGAATGTTAAAATTAAAATATATAAACTTTATGAATATGTAAAAAGATTTAAACTAAGAACACTTTGAATTATTAGAATGGTAAAAGAATTAGGTCTTGTTAGTGTAGTAGATAAAGAAGATAAAGAAATTAAGACAATCGATAGAGGAATTGCTACTACAGAAGATATTTTAAGAGTTACTGGGATTTTTATAATTAATGAAAAAGGAGAGATTCTTCTTCAATTACGATCAAAAAATAGTTTTAGATATCCTTCTTATTGGGATTGTACGGGTGGGGGTCATGTAGACTTAGGAGAAGACTATGAAACATGTGCTAATAGAGAACTATTTGAAGAAACTGGAATTAAGACAGAATTAGAATTCTTAGGAAAATATTATATTGAGTTAGATGATGGAAGAAAACATTTTATGGCTTTTTATAAAGGTGATTTTAAAGGAGAAATTAAGATTGATCCAAATGAAGTATATGAATTAAAATTCTTCTCAATAAATGAAATTAAGAAAATGATTTCAAATAAAGATAAAATACATCCAGAATGTTTATTTGGATTAAAGAAATTCTTTTTATAAAATTAGAAAAATAAAAATTATTTAGCTTCTTCAGGTGCTGCTGCAGGAGC
>Ga0233437_1001019_pt1 | contig 55235 bp, 41 predicted proteins | sample SI_122_August201_FD_182714 | JGI IMG/M metagenome (GOLD analysis project Ga0233437, IMG submission 182714) | Seawater microbial communities from Saanich Inlet, British Columbia, Canada - SI_122_August2016_200_MG | ecosystem: Environmental > Aquatic > Marine > Inlet | place: Canada: British...
ACCGGCACCAATGATACGTCGGCCTACTTCGCATCGCCAAAAAACTCAGAATGCGTGATAGCGGACAGACTGACAAGCACATGTTACTTTTAAACTGGGGCAAGTCCCCTTGCTGATGAGCTATTCATTAAAATCTCCTCGGTAGTACATCCACTGAATAGTTACGTTTTACTTAATTTATGCCGCTGAACCATGGGCGTGCAACTCCGTCAAACCAGATTCGGTTTGATCCACTATGCAATCAGGGAGTGAAACATGAGATCAGTATGTGAGATGCTTGGCTGTCGTTATCCGGTCATTCAAGGTGCCATGGGGGTTATCTGTAACCCCGAATTTGTAGCAGCGGTTTCAGAAGCAGGTGGGTTCGGGACATTGGCAACGGCATTTGCCGCTGATGTAGACACGTTGTATAAGCAAGTCAAGGAGACGCAGAAACTAACTCGCCAGCCTTTCGGAGCTAATCTCCTGGTGATGAATCCGCTGACCCAGCAGTTTGCTGAACTACTGGCCGAAGAGGGGATCAAGACCGTCACGGTGTCAGGAGGGTCGCCAAAAGCGCTGATTCCCCTTCTGAAATCGTTTGGTATGAATGTCATTCCCGTAGTTCCTTCTGTAACAGTGGCTGTAAAGTCGGAAGCCCTCGGGGTGGATGCGATTATTGCTGAAGGATCTGAATCCGGCGGTCTTCAGGGATTTAAGGGGTCATCGACGATGGTTCTGGTTCCGTCAGTCGCCGATGCGGTCAAGATCCCGGTCATTGCAGCAGGCGGGATTGCCGATTCGAGAGGCTATCAAGCCGCCCTGGCCCTGGGGGCAAGTGGTGTTCAAGTCGGGACACGATTTATTGCTTCTCAAGAGTGTATCGCCCATGCCAACTACAAGGAGGCGATTATCGTCCATTCGGAAACCGATACGGGTCTATTGAATATGGGCGGGTTCCAGGTCCGCGCCATGCAAACCCCTCTGGCAAAAAAGCTGCTCGAAGATCCGTCTCTGATAAAGCAGGGTTTTTCAGAAATGGGCACCGAAGAGTCCTGGGTCAAGGGAGATCTGGAAGCCGGCGTCTTGCCGGCCGGGGAGGTGATCGGTTTGATTCATAATGTCAAGAGCGTACGTGAGATTGTCGAAGAGATGATTCAGGGAGGTCAGAATGGGTGAAAAAAAATCCATCCGGGTTGAACAGAAGGGACATATTGCCTATCTGATTCTAGATCGCCCTGAAAAGCATAATGCGATGTTAAGTTCGTTTTTCGATGAGATGGCTGAGCAGTTCAAACGTTTTGATAAGGATCCATCCGTATACGTGGTGGTGATAAAGGCCGAAGGCAAAAACTTTACCGCAGGCCTGGATCTGAAGGAAGCAGCCGAATTGTTGATCGGTGATGGAACCGGGGCTGCGGCCCGGGAAAACCTGAGAGTGCGCATTCTGGAGCTGCAAGAGGGATTCAACTGGATCGAGAAGTGCCGTAAACCTGTCATTGCTGCAGCCCACGGTTTTTGCATTGGGGGGGGAATCGACATGATGAGCGCCTGCGATATTCGCCTGGCCAACAGAAATACGATTTTCAGTATTAAAGAGACAAGAATTGCCATCATTGCTGATGTGGGTACCTTGCAGCGCTTGCCCCATATCATCGGGCAGGGCTGGTACCGGGAACTGGCTCTGACCGGTCGGGATTTTTCGGCTGAAGATGCTTTGAAAATGGGTTTTATCACGCACCTGTGTGATACCCAGGAAGATCTCTACCAGCGGGCAGACGAAATAGCGCAGGAGATAGCTGCCTGTGCTCCACTGACGGTTCAGGGTGTGAAGGATGTTATGAACTACAGCCGAGACAATGGCGTTTATCAGGGACTGGAATATGTGGCCCAGAAAAATGCAGCCTCTGTGATGTCCGACGATCTGACTGAGGCATTTACCGCATTCCTGGAAAAGCGGCCCCCGAAATTCAAGGGGAACTGAAAACCTCGTTTGCGAGACACCTGGAGGGGATATCCGGAGATTGATTGCCGATATTCTGGATGAATCGATGAAGATATACGAATTTGTCCGGGGGAAAATGAAGGAAGGGAAATTTAAGCTGTTGCGTCTTTGAACATATCTTCAATTGTATCCACAAAAAGCATTAAATCGTGCTGGGGTTTGTAAAAGACATGATCAGGACGAACCCCGATATCAAGTAGTTTTTTCGACAAACGGTAGTCAACAGATCCGGTATGAATTAGAAAACGGATTTGGGGAACCAGACGGTTGATTTCCTGGATGAACATATCCCCATTCATACCGGGTAACCGCAAATTAACTATCGCAACATTGTATGGGGTTTCCCGCAACAGATGCAGAGCCTGCTCTGCACTTTCAGCCGAGGAGACATCATAGTCGCAGTCCTCCAAAAAGCCAACCAAACTCTCGCGAATAAACGGTTCGTCATCAATGACTAAGATCTTTACCTCAGAATGCTTCTTCATCTCTTGTAGATTATTGGGGACCCTGTCTAATATAACCGCAATCTGTTGTAGTCGTTCAGATTGGCACGTGTCTCATCCGAAAAAAAACGGAAATGTCGGACGGTTTGTCGAGTAATCATGTTTTATTACATGGAATTATGTTTCAAAATTAACACAGACAATAACAAACATCAATCATTATTTGTCGGAAAACAAGCTGAAAATCAGGGTATTCGTGTTCAGTAATCATGCTCTGTTCTAGGCTCGCCGGATATCTTTCTTCCTTTTCAACCTGTTGTTTTGCCCCCGTCAGGAATCTTAATTGTGCTGTTCTATATGGATGTTACAATTTACCGTTATGTTATCAAATGCTTATCTGTATCCAGACCCTATCCGGCGGCTCCTAAATTGCCCGAATCGTTTTAAAAATGATAGAGTTGAGGCCGGGTATGGGATTCGTCCTAATTGTTCAGGTATTCCGAAGACAGGTAGAGACCGGGTGAAGAAGCACCGACAGTATGACAGATAAGCTATGAATCGTTTTGGCTATCAAATTTATAAGACTTGTATCACAGAAGGCTTGATACGGCACGGCGACAAAATAATTGTCAGTCTCAGTGGCGGGATCGACTCTATGAGTTTGTGTTGCCTGCTTTCAGAATTTAGAGAAAAAATAGATCTGGAGCTCCACTGGGTTCATTTCAATCACGGCCTGCGTTCGGAAAGCGAGAATGAAGCCCTGTTTATCCGTGACCTTTCACGTAAAAAGGGGATTCCGGTCAGTATCATAAAAACAGACCGCCTCAGTGGTCAAAAGGACATGCAAAACAAGGCTCGACAGTGGCGATACGAAAACCTGAATCGTATTATGATTCAGCAGGGCTTTGATAAAATTGCCCTGGGTCATCACCTCAACGACCTGACTGAAACTCAGATTTGGCGAATGCTGAGGGGGGGATCTCTTTTTTCATTCAACCCTATCCAAATGAAGGGTTTACCCTATATTCGGCCGCTTATCCATACACCTAAACGAGACCTTGAAAAATATCTAAATGAGATTAACCAGGATTGGTGTGAAGATGCATCCAATTCTGGGAGCGATTATACCCGTAATCTTATTCGAAACGAGTTGATGCCAATTCTGCAAGCCTGTGCCGGTGGCAAACTCGAAGAGAAACTGCTGGCTCTCGATCATGACGCCCGTCTCTTGAAAGAGTTCTTTCAAGAACAGGTTCCAGAAGAGCACTACCAGTGTGATTCGTTGCAGTACAGTCAAATCTTAACATACCCGCCATTGTTTGCTTGTGAGCTGATTCATCGGTATTTAATTTACCATGGGCAGACAGAAATCAATCGCGCTAATGTTGAATTGATCTTCAAACAGATAAAATCCAAACGGGGGAACTGGTCCATCGATCTGAAAGAGGGAGTGCAGATCTCCGGCCATCATAAATTAGTTACCATAGGTAAGAAACTTTGACTGATTCAAGCAACAGGCAACAACGGATGTATGTTTTAGCCCGCTTCACTTTAAAGAGTTTTGTACTCATTCTCATCACGACCTTCGCCCAATCTCTACAGGCGGAATACCGGAACCCCATTGTCAAAATTCTGCTTTTCAGCTCGTCCGCAGGTGTGTTCCTGTCTAATACTGATGGTCTTAATCTCAGCCAAAATGGAAGAAATCTTGGCACCGTGAAAAGCATCCGGGTTGCACCTGGCGACCCTTCCCATCTGCTGATAAATAACAAGCAGTCTGCCAAAGGCAGCTTAATGATTATCGCCCAAGGAAAAACAAGCATCCAGGATACCAGACACCGGAATCAGAGAAGATATCTTGGGGCTTTCGAAATCAGGCCTTTTGCGGGTGGTTTGCGTCTTATTAACCATATTCCGATGGAGTTGTATCTGGAAGGGGTACTGAATGCTGAAATAAGCACCAAATGGCACATGGAGGTGGTCAAAGCCCAGGCGGTGATCTCCAGAACCTTTGCTCTGTTCAAGCGGGAAAGGCGCAGGCAACATCCCTGGCACGTCTCTGCAGATCATTTCGATCAAGTGTACAAGGGGTCAGACATTGCTGATGAAAGAGGAAAAGCAGCCATTCGCGCAACATATGGCATCGTTGTCGGCTATCAGGGACGACTCGCTCAAACATTCTATCATTCGAACTGTGGTGGGATGACTGAAGATCCTGGCAGGATCTGGAAGTCCAGATTACCCTATCTGAAGGTCAGAACTGTTCCTTATGGAAAGCGCGATCCACGGTATTATTGGGAAACCACTATTCCCGTTTGGGATATGGGCAAAATACTAAAAAAAGCTGGAATTCGAATCGGTGAGATCGAGGATATCAATATCAGCAAACGGACCTCATCCAATCGAGTGTTTGAGTTGACCTTCTTCGGAGAAGCTGACGCAAAACTCTCGGGCTATGCATTTCGAAAAGCGAGTGGCTACAAGAAAATCCAGAGCCTGTTGTTCGATGTCACGCGTGTTTCGGGTGGATTTCGTTTTAACGGTAAGGGCAACGGACACGGAGTCGGACTCAGCCAGTGGTCGGCCAAGGAGATGGCGGAAAATGGCTTCAAATATCATGAAATTCTCTATTACTTCTATCAAAATATCGAGTTGATGCGGCACAAGGGATAGACAGATTTTGAGAGACCTGCCCATATACTGCTTCTGCAAAACCCTGAGGGTTTAAATTTCAGCTCTAAAACCAGCAACCTGCCTGTCTCAAAATGGGATTCATATTATCCTGCCGGATTCTGTGATTATATTGTTTATAAATTTTATCCTATTGATATAATCGCTAAAATCAGTCTTAGTGAGTTTAGAGAGGATTAAAAATTGTATTGACATAAAATCGACAACCACGTACAAACAACCGCACGGGATAAAAACCGGCTGATTGGACAAGAAACCGGCCAGACGGTCACCTACTCTTATTCGTGTTCCTGTGATTCAGGTTTGCTGTGACGCATTCAACATCGTTTTCAGATTGGATCTTGGGTACCTTATCAACTGTTTAAGGCCCTGATACACCTTGATTTCGAGCTCGTTGAGAAATAACTTCACATAATCTATTTACAAGGGGTTCCAAGTGTTTCCCATTAGTGTCCAAGAAACACGTTGTCGTTAAAAAATAACTTCACTTAGGGATCGTACAAAAATAACTTGGCATAATCTGTCCGCAAAAGTTCCATAATGACTGAACATTTTGCAGACAGAATGCCACAGCAACGTGTTTCCTTTTCAGCGACGCGTTTCTTTAACACTAATGAGAAACGCTCGATTAATGGGAAACACCTGACTAATTTTTTACCCGCCCCTTAGTGTTGGATCAATATATTATAATGGTTAAAAAGGATTTCTATGGCAGAAAATGAATTTAAAGTATATCCATATCGATTTGTTGTACTGGGCGTTTTTATGGTTATCAATGCCGTCGTTCAGACTCTCTGGATCACATTTGCCCCTATTACCGGGCATGCCGCTGAGTTTTATAAAGTAACCGATTTAGAAATCGGGATGTTGTCCATGATCTGGATGATTGTTTATCTCGTTGTGTCTATTCCTGCCTCCTGGATAATTGATACTTACGGTTCCCGTGTTGGTATATCTATTGGCGCCATCTTTACAGCTGTGTTTGGTCTGCTGCGTGGATATTTCGGAGCGGATTACAACTTGGTCTTCCTGGCTACGATTGGCATCGCTGTGGGACAACCGTTTATCATGAATGCGACGACGACAGTGGCAGCCAAGTGGTTCAAAATTACCCAGAGAGCAACGGCCGCTGGTCTGGCTGTACTGGCTACCTTTATCGGCATCATTATCGGAATGGCTGTGACTCCTGCTTTAACTCTGGGGATGGGGATAGAAGCCATGCTCGTTGTATATGGTTGGGCTGCGGTTGTTTGTGCCGTGATTTATATTGTTTTTGCAAGAGAAGCGCCTCCTACTCCTCCCTGTCCAGCTGGCCAGGAGGAACGGGCGTTGGTATTGGATGGTTTTAAGGGTGTCTGGAAAAACAAGCAGTTCATGCTGGTCATGTTAGTCATGTTCATCGGTTTCGGTATGTTTAATGGGATCACCACCTGGATAGAGCCCATTATCCGCGGCCGGGGGTTTGATATGACTCAGGCAGGTACATTGGGTGCTGTTATTCTGTTTGCCGGAATTTTCGGCGCCATCATCTGGCCGGCGCTTTCCGACAAATTTCGTATCCGTGGCAGAATCCTCATGTGGGCGATCCTCTTAGGTATCCCCGGCTTGATTGGTCTGATTTACGCGACCAGTTTTGAGTTATTGCTGCTTTCGGGTGTCGTCCTGGGCTTTTTCTCGATGAGTGTCGGACCGATTGTCTATCAATTTGGTGCTGAAGTAACCCATCCAATTCCTGAAGGCACCTCTAACGGATTGTTGAACATGGCGGGTCAGCTTTCCGGAATCATATTTATTTTTGGTATGGATATGTTCAAGGATGCCAAAACCGGATCCATGACGACGATCCTGCTTGTCCTGCTGGCATTGAAAGTGTGTAATGTCTTTTTTTCCAACAAGCTGGTGGACTCGGATCTGATCAAAGAAGACGTTGGGGGACCTCTAAATCAAAAAGGAGCGGCCTCCGTACCGAACTAATTTGATAATCGGCCAAAGTGATAGCGGAGAAGGGAAACAAGCATCTCACCTGCCGCTATTGCTTCAGGCACAAAATCAGACTGATGCCTACATGCTGCGACTCAGCGTCAGAATATGGATCTGCCCAACCCCCACCTTCTTCAGGCAGGAGCAGATTTCGCCCAGAGTCTGGCCGGTGGTGCAGACATCGTCAAACAGAAGCACATTTTTTGAATGAAGGCTGGGAGTCGCCTTAAAAGATCCTTTGATATTATCTCTGCGTTGGAGACCTGTCAGACCAGCCTGCTGTGATGTGAATCGCTGCTTTTTCAGCAAGCCGGTTTTTAAAGGCAGGACCCGTTGGGATTTCAGGAGGAGGGCGGTTTGATTGAATCCGCGCTGTCTCAGCCGCAGGGGATGTATCGGTACCGGTAAAACGGCGTCGAGACTTCTTATCGCAGCGGTGTTTTCCGTGAACCACGTGTTGACAAAACCTCTCAGAATCCGGCCTGCGAATAGCCCGGCTGAATATTTGAGATTGACAATCCAGGCATGGATCGGGTCCTGATAATAAAAGATCCCATGGAAGGATTCGATATCTTTTGCCCAGCTGTTGGAACAACTGCCAGACCCATGTTCCAGACCGCAATGGGTGCAAGTGGGGCCATCGATGAAGGGCAGCTTCCCGTAACAGGTGGAACAGAGATACTGAGAAGGGGAGCGACACGGTCGGGAGATAAACCGTCGGCAGTTAAAACACCAGGCAGGCAATAGTTCAACCATGCATCCTCACTGTCGTTAGTCGGCCCGACTTTTTCGATCCTGTTCCATTCGAGCTCCAATGAAGTGTTCCGCAGCCTGGTATGAACTGCGGACGAGTGGACCGCTGGCGACGTAGTCAAATCCCATCTCCAGTCCCTTTTCCTTGAACCACTCAAATTTTTCAGGTGGGATAAATTCGCTCACGGGTAGTTTGTTGCGATGCGGCTGCAGATACTGCCCCAGAGTGAGAAAGTCGGTCTCCACCGAGCGCAAATCCTGCATCGCTTCCAGAACTTCCGCTTCGGTTTCGCCAAATCCCAGCATCAGTGAAGATTTTGTGTAAATGCCCGACGAAAACGATTTGATTGTTTCCAAAACGGACAATGATTGGTCGTATCCTGCCCTGGGGTCCCTGACTTTTCGGGTGAGGCTGCGGGTACACTCCAGATTGTGTCCGATGACGTGAGGTCTGGATCGGATAATCGTCCGGATTAACGGTTCTTCACCCTGAAAGTCAGGTATTAGAATTTCAACAATGATCTCCGGCAATTGATTTCTGACGGCCTCTATGCAATTTCCAATGTGCGTAGCGCCTTGATCCTCAAGGTCATCCCGATCGACTGTGGTCAGTACGACGTACTTCAATTTAAGATTTTTCAGAGATATCACCAGATTGTCCGGCTCCTTTTCGTCCAAAGGCGGCGGATTTCTGGCTGTTCCCACAGCACAAAACCGGCAGGCCCGGGTACAGGTATCCCCCATCAACATAAATGTGGCTGTGCCTGAATTCCAGCAGTCTCCCTGGTTTGGGCAGTTTGCTTCCTGACAAACCGTTGCCAGGGGTGCCTGAAGGCGATCCTGGAACTTCTGAACCAGATTCCCTGCAGCCGGAATTTTCGATCTGATCCAGTCCGGTTTTCGCAGGCGTTTAGCGGTAGTGTGTGGGTCAACGGTCATAATATTCAACTATCTGGACTCAAGAGACAATTGCTAGGCTTTCCGCTAGCTTGATAGAAAAGCAATTGAATCGGTTCGCAAAACGACATACACTAAAACAGTAAGAATACGCTTTTCAGGAGATTCTAACATGGACAGAATTAAACGTAAAATCAAATGGTCCCGTCATTTAAAAGACAACAAGCGACCTGGGGGATGAGGTATCCAGTGATATGACAACAGTCCAGATCCCAGATATTCAGGTTATGCCCTACAAAGTTCAGGATGCTGTCACGAACATGGCCGTGGACGAGTATCTGCTCTCCCTGCCAGGTACAATTCTGAGGTTCTACGGATGGAAAAAGCCGATACTTACTTTCGGCAGGCTCAATCGCATGACCGACGACATGGATTTGGAATTCTGCCGTGCGGCAGGTATCCAGAGGGAGCAACAGCACTCGAGGAACGCATTACAACCTTCAAAGAGCATCTACAAATAGTTCCGAATGTGGACGAGATCTGTCGGGTTTTAACTGAGGAATTTGCGCGAGCCTTTGGTGCACGCATCAATACACTGCATTTGTCGGGGGCTGATTCAGGTGAAATCGAAGAGTTAAAGGCAAAATACGAACAACGGCTCAATCCTTTTAGCTAACCGGTGTCTGACACGCGATGAATCTGGCGGTGTAAGGTGTCTGCACCTGCTTGTGCTGGTGAAACACCTGAGCTGTTGGTGTGATGTCCCTAGAGGATTGCTCTTGCGCGGGCTCTTGCTCTTTTCCTGTCCTTATGCCTTGTTTTCTCAGCATCTTCACGCTTCATTTTGCTCTTAATGCTCGGCTTGAAGTAGTATCTACGTTTTTTTGTTTCCTTAAATACGCCTTCCCTGATTAACATTCTCTTTAGTTCCCGCATTGATCTTTCAATCTGATTGTTAATCACTTTCACTTCCATGGTATTTTTTCCTTAACGTTTGTTGGTTTGGATTTGTTAAAGCATTTCAATTTTTTTCTGTTAATCATTTATTCGATCACTATTCAGCCACCCGGTCAATATATTTATTTATTTATATTATAAATTCAATATCTAACCCTGCCTTGAACCAGCTATGGCTTCCCTTATTCTATCTCTGGCTCAGACCTGATCAAGTGTTGGACAGTCCTTCTTTTGAGCGGATTCTGGGGTAAATCTGCTCTACCGCTCTGTGATAGTGAGACGGGTCATCGATTTCCGTCCAGATGATATCTTCGATTTTCAGATAGCGGATAGATAGTTTGGCTGCAAGGTCCGAAAGACAATCCTCATAGTGGTAATCAGACGGAAAGGGAATCTCCTGGCTGTAGTAATCGCACATCTTTTCATAAAGTCCTGTTGATATTTTTGAGATACCAACAAGCTCTCCCTGGCTGATGAGATCCGGGTCTTTTTCTTTGGCAATGCGTTGGATGAGACCGGATTCACCCTGGACGTACACCTCATCGCCAGAGTAAGTTGTCCCGGATATTAAAACGGCCTCATCACCCGGATCTGCCAGGAGAGACGATATGCAGCGATCTTCATACAGCAGATCCGATTCCAGCAGCAGAAAGTCTTCCGAGAGATGTTCTTTGGCCAAAAACAGTGAGTGCATGCTGCCGGTTGATGTATAGTCGGGATTTTGTAAGTATTTAATCTGTGGATAGTCTGTTTTCAACTCCTGGATGTATTTTTCCCTTAAGTATCCCAGGACCATCACGATTTCAGAGATTCCATTGTCCAAAAGGCAGTCCAGGGACCGTTTGATGATCTCTTTTTCATCAATAATCAGAAGTCCTTTAGGTCTATCATCGATTATATCCCGTAGCCGGCTTCCTATACCCGCGGCCAGAATCACAGCTTTTTTTATTTCTCTATTGATCACAGTCATTATTTTGATTTCTATTACAGTGTTGCTCAGCTCTGCTTTCCCTGCAGATGGTTCATTAATCTTGTTTTTACTTCGTAAGGCTTGATTTTCGGCCTTCCCAAGTCCTCGGGAGAACCTTTACGAATACGAAAATGGATTAAGACCGGTCCATCGTCCTTGTCCAGATTTTCCAAGATGGTTTCCAGCTCTTTATCACAGTCTGCGGAAAACACCTGGCGGTATCCACAGGCTTGCGCTACAGCAGAAAAAGAGACGCTGGGGCTGACAGTGCTTTGGCCGCCGGTGGAATCGTTGATCTCATTATCGAGTAGTATATGCAGATAGTTGGGGGGCTGGAAATGTCCCACCGAGGCAAAGTTTCCAAGATGCATCAGCGCTGCGGCATCGCCGTCGATGACTACCCAGCGCTTTTCAGGGGTACAGATGGCCGCTCCCAGGGCGAATGAAGAAGCACATCCCATGGACCCGACCATATAGAGGTGGTCGGGGGTATCTGCAAGAGTATATAGTTCTCTGCCTGTTTTCCCGGTTGTCGCAATCAGGATATCATCCGGCCTCTTCGTTTTCAGAATGGTTTCCAGGGCTTCTGTACGGGTCAGGCGGTCATTGTATGTCTTTTTGATCGTCTCAACAAAGCTGTAAGACCTCTCACTCGGAGTTAGCTCAGGAGTGGGCGTCTGCAGCACCTGAGCCTCGATAGTTCCCTTGCGCAGTACAAACGCATAGGGTTGCTCAGTTTTCTCCATATGGTCGAGGGCTCTCTGGAAGGCTTTGTTGAGGGAGGCGACATCGTCCGGAAAATGTTCCCAGCCTATTTTCAGTGTATCGAGAAGATCCTCAGTGACCTTTCCCATCAGTTCATGCTGCGGTTCGTCCGCAGGTCCACCGGGTTGTCCGCGGTGCGTGACGATCATGATAAACGGAAATCTAAAGGGGAATGAGAGCGAGGTCAGTGGATTGACGGCGTTTCCAAAACCGGAGTTTTGGAACATCACGACCCCTTTCCTTTGATTCAAATAGGCACCGCAGACCATCGCTACAGCATCTCCTTCATTTGTGGCAGAGAGATATTGGATCTCCGGATCGTCGATCACGGCATTGATCAGAGGTTTTAAATATGAGCAGGGGGTCCCTGAAAACAGATCGAACTGATGATGTTTGCACAGGTCTAAAAAATCGTCGGATTTAATCATGACTAAAACTCATTGGCCAGTGTCAAATCGGATATCCTGTTAATGTCTACCCAATTACCAGAAATATATTGTATTTTAACTTTAATTTGCTGTTGAATTAAATGGTTGATCAAATCCCTGATATCCATTGAGCCAAAACCGGGCTCAAGTTGATGCTGCTGAATAAACTCGCTGGTTAAACGACCCGCTTCAGGTGAAAGTTTCATGACACCGATAAACTCCCCTGCATGATTTTTGTCAGGCGTGGTTAACGTCATGTGTTCGACATAGCTCTCTTCTGAGAAATAAGATTGACGGTCCGGTTCTGTGGCTGTCAAGTAGTCTGATGGAATCGTACTTTCAAGGTCAATTTTTGAATCTACAATAACGACGACATCAGCCGGATCATCAATGGCGAATTGCAGGATGTACTTCTTAAAAAGGATGTCTCCAAAGATGATCAACGTGGATTGATCCAGGTGATCCACCGCTTTGGACAGCGAAACCAATTGGCCGGTGGTGTCGTATTGATCATTGACGACCTTGTTCAGGTTAGGAAGGGTGATGGCTTCCGCTTTGTAGCCGGCAATGACTGTGATATCCTTGATTTCGTGCTCGTTCAGTTGAGAGACTATCCGTTCGAGAATACTTTTCTTTCCTATTTTGAGCATGGTTTTGGGAATATCTCCGGTGAGATGTCCCAGCGCCTTACCCCTTGATGCAGCAAGGATCAAGGCTTTGAGAGGGTTCTTCGCCTGTTGACTGAGATACCGCTTCTCCGCTTCTGCAATTTCCTGGTCGTCCTGAAGCCTGAAAATCTCTTTCACCGGAACGATCATGTCTTCGACACTTAAGAGGTTTTCATCTGTATGAATCTGCTTGGCAACCTCTTGCATTTTTGTAATTTTTCCTCGGATGAGGTGATTCGCCCAGATGACCAGAGAGACGTTGTGCTGCCGAAAATCGTTGGTGGGTGTCGCATAGTATTTGGTTGGGACCAGCACAATGGGCGAACGATTGTCCCACTCCTTCAGAAAGGAGAAAATCTCGCTGCTGTTGGCCAGTTTGCTATGGATCAAAATGGCATCCGCCCCTGCCAGTCTGTATGCTTCGGCTCTTTCAAGAGCCGCTTTCAAGCCCCAGCCTGCGATGAACGCCTCGACTCGAGCCACGATCACAAAATCGTCGTCCAGCTGGCTGTCTTTTCCCGCTTTGATTTTTCCGCTGAATTCGTCGATATCCGCCAGCGGTTGTCGATCGCCCCTTAAAAAGCTATTGGTCTTGGGAAATATTTTGTCTTCAATACACACGCCACCGGCCCCTTTCTGGCAAAGCTTTTTGACCAGACGCCGCATATTGTTAAAATTCCCGTAACCGGTATCGCCATCCAGTAGAATCGGAATCGATGTGGCATCACTCATGAATTCGATGACATCCAGTACCTGCGTCCAGCTGGCTTCATTATTATCACGGACACCCAGAGAGGCTGATATGGCAAGACCGCTTCCCCAGATTCCTTTAAAGCCAGTCTCCTCGACTATTTTGGCCGAAAGACCGTCGTGAGCCTCCATGATAAATTCAAGCTGGTTGCTGCTAATCAGCTGTCTTAATTGTGTTGTCTTTTTAAGTTTCATCTTTTGATCAATTTTTTGTATGGGAAGCAAAAAGGTTCTCATTTCTGAAGATAGAGAAAAAGCAGAGGCGTTTTTCTTATTGCATCATCATAATGTGTAAAAAGACATAAGACCAGTCGAAATTTTTAGGAATGCGGTCACAGGTCAATCCCAGAGATTCATGATATGACTCAGTGACCGTTTTTTTGAAACCCTGCATAGTTTTTAAATAAGGACGATCCCGTTTTGATTCATTTCTTGCAGAACAGGCCGGCCAGCGGAAGTCATGTGGGAAATGAAAAAACTTTGACAGGCGACTGGGAATGTAACAGTCGGTACGACACGAACCCGATTTCAATGGAACCGTATGGATTTTCGCCAAGTTGATCGAATCATCGAGATGGCACTCAATGAAGATCTCCCCTGGGGAGACGTCACCTCTGAAACGATTATCGATCCTGACCTGAAGCATGATTTTGTGATCCTGCTGAAAGCGGATGGTGTGATTGCAGGCCTGCCCGTTGCGGAGAGGACTTTTAGACATCTGGAGCCGGATCTTGACTGGGAACCGATACTTGCAGACGGTGCTTCCGGGGAAAACGGTGAGATTCTGGTGCGACTAAGAGGCAGAACCCGGAAAATCCTGATGGCGGAACGTGTCGCTCTCAATATTCTGCAACGATTGAGTGGCATCGCAACACTCACTTCAAAGTATGTCATTCAGGCGCGAAAAAAATCAGCCAAAGTCAGAATTACAGACACGCGCAAAACAACCCCAGGACTTCGTTATCTTGAGAAATATGCCGTGCGCATGGGTGGCGGGCACAATCATCGCTATTCACTTTCCGATGCGGTAATGTTAAAAGACAATCACCTGGCTATCCTCAAACAGGAGGGTATTTCCCTTCAGGATGCAATCGAACGTATCAAGAACCGGTTAACACACACAAGCCGGATCGAGGTGGAAGTGGACGCTCTTGATCAGATCAGCGAAGTGGTTGAAGCGGGTGCAGATTGTATTCTCCTGGATAACATGGATCCCGAAACGCTGCTAAAAGCGGTGCGACTGATTGATGGTCGGACCCAGACAGAGGCGTCTGGGGGCGTTTCGTTGGAATCCGTGGAGAGTATCGCTGCAACGGGAGTCGATCTTATATCGTCTGGCGCTTTGACGCATTCAGCCATAGCACTGGACATCAGTCTCGATTTTGCTGAATAGGCCCGTTAACTCTGACACATTCTTACCGATTAAGGGTTGGCTCAAAAATTATTCGAGTGTTTCTCATTGGTGTTAAAGAAACACGTTGCTGTGGCATTCTGTCTGCAAAATGTCCAGTCTTTACAGGACTTTTGTGAACAGATTGTGCCAAGTTATTTTTGTATGATCTCCAAGCGGCTGACCAGTAGCTCCGGGTCCAAAAAAAATCTTCCCCCATAGATGATGCAAGACCGGTTACTTGACTTCTACCTGCCCGAAAAGATACATTGCTTCTGACACGATTAACTCTATTTAACCTCGGAGATGACCATGAAAAAAAATTCACACCTGTTCTGGAATGACTTGAAAGTCTCTTTTCGTATCGGACTGATCGTAACCGGAATTTTTATGTTCTCTGGAATTGAATTACTGGCGTATGATTTCAGTGATATAAGAAAGACGATGCACAATGACCTGGCCTCTTCAAATACGACCGGACTTAATAGACGGATTGCCATTGTCTATAATATACCAGATCGTGAAAGTGTCAAACAAAGGACCAATCTCGTCAAACTAAAAAAAGACCTGTCTCTCGAACTGCTGAAATCCTTCGAGATCGTTGATCCGATTATTGTACAACAAGTGATTACAACGAATCGTCTCACCTATCACCAGATCGACGGAAATAGTTCCATCTTAAAACAATTTGCAGATCGGGCAGACAGCTCACAGATTTTGTTCGTCGATTTGAGATTGAAAGCGGACTATCTGCAGACAAATATGAAGTTGGTCAACAACCGCCATGAACAGATTTCCGATATTCAGGTTCAGTTGCCCTTTGAACGTGACCAGGTGACTTCGTATCAAACGGCCCGTGTTGTTACGCAGTCATCAGCACCTCAAAATTCGGTGTTTGAATCATTCAGCATGGATTTTTCTCCCAGATCCTTTGTAGCAGGACAGAATGACAGTTGGATCTATTTTACGCCCACCGCCGAAATTATACCACAACTGCAGTCAATAGGTGTTTTGGTCTGGTTGAAACACCTGGCCGAAGTCGATCTCCAGCTGGTTCGCCTGCGTTATGATGTGCGACTGTTCGAGGTGCTGCAGATGGGAGTTCAGTCCAACGCCATTGTGGAAAAAACAGGGGCTGATACTAAAGTACCCAATACGAAAAAAGAGCAGGGGCACCACTCCACCTATCTGACGCTTAAATATCAAGTCTCCGATGGCAGCAGTATCCCCATCAGCCTAGCGATTGGTGTAAAGAGAAGATTGGCATGGGATGAGAATAACACCGATTTTTCAAACAGTAGCGGTAGCGTCAATAATAAAAACGACAGATACAATCAGTTGACACTCCTGGCAGCAGCTACCGGGAAATTTGAGGCGCTGGGCCTTCTGTACAATCTCTATGTGGACAGTCAGACTATCGGTGCCGGGGCAAAGTTTCTCCTGACTTCTGAAGTCAAATTATTTGCTGATTCACTGGTGTACCACCATCAGGATCCACAGATCGGTGGTGACAGCGCTGTTGGTATAGAACTTTTTAATCCCGCCGGCGTGGTCTCTTTGAGCTATCAGTTTTCAACTGAACAAACCCAGTTGGGATTGGTTTTTGATTTCTAGTTTTCTATCAGGAAGAAGCTCGTTAACAGCCGCGTTTCTTCCGATCACCCTCCTGCTTTTCATCCTCAAATTCCATGTTTCAGCACTTCGATTGCAGATGGTTTTTCGATATCGATCCTATATGAATCTTTGAACTGCATGACTCGTTTCAGAAAAACGGATAAATAGACAACAAAAGAATGGAAATCAATCCCATAAAATGGTAAATTTTTTATTCATAAACCAACGAAAAACATGAACCAAGGGTCGGCTCAAAAATTAGTTTACATTCTGTTTGCAAAATGTCCAGTGCTTTTAGGACTTTTGCAAATAGATTATGTGAAGTTATTTTTGAACGATCCCTGAGACTGCAATTTCTGCTGAAAATTTCTAACACTCTCTCAAGACAGAACTTTGAAAAACATTGTCATTGGTACCAGCGGTCATATTGACCATGGAAAATCTTCCCTGGTCAAGGCCTTGACCGGAACTGATCCGGATCGGTTCGAAGAGGAGAAAAGGCGGGGTATAACCATCGATCTCGGTTTTGCCCATTATGTCTGGAAAGATTCACTGGATGTCTCTTTTGTGGATGTCCCCGGGCATGAACGATTCGTCCATAATATGCTGGCCGGTATTGGCGGAATTCAGATTCTGATACTGGTTGTCGCAGCAGATGGCGGCGTGATGCCCCAAACAAAGGAGCATCTGCATATCTGTAACCTGCTTGGCATCAAGCAGGGCATCGTGGTGATTACGCGGTGTGATCTGGCCGATGCAGAGATGATTGAACTGGTTGAAGAAGAAGCGCAGGAACTCGTCCAGTCAACTTTTCTGGAAGATATGCCGATGATAAAAACATCAACGGTTACTGGAGAAGGTCTTGAAGACATGCGGGAAGAGATTGCCAGGCAGTCAGATCTGGTGTCAGATGAGTTCCGCACAGACGGATTCCGTCTGCCCGTGGATCGCAGTTTTTCGCTGAAGGGATTCGGGACTGTGGTAACGGGCACAGTTCTTTCGGGACAGGCCCTGCTAAAAGATAACCTGGTTCTCTATCCCGATGAAAAACCCCTCAAAATCAGGGGTTTTCAAGTACACCAACAAAGCGCGGAAAAAATCTGTGCTGGACAGCGGTCTGCCATCAATCTCTCAGGTATCCACAAAGATGAAATTGCGCGGGGCAATCAGATCTCCCTGTTGGGCCAGCTTGTTAAAACGCGGGTGATCGAGGTTGAAATGTCGATTATTCCGGAGAAAACAGGCATCCTGAAAAACCGGAGTAAAATACGTTTTTTCAGCTCTGCCCAGGAGGTCACCGGTCGGATTTATGTTTCCAAGGAGTTCGATCCCAACAGTACAGACCCGCAGTATGTCCAAATCCGGCTGGAGGAACCGATCAGCTGTCGTTTTTCAGACCGCTATATTATCCGAAATTTATCTCCGGTAGAAACCATCGCCGGTGGAAAGATCATAGCGCCGTTTGGGAACCGCAGCCGCAAAAACCGCATGAGACTGAAGGAGTCCTTGTCGGGACTGGCGACGGAAGATCCAGGCATTCGGATTCTGGAAACGGTCTTTCTGGCCAGTACAAAAGGTGTCGAAGCTCAGCAACTGGCTCCATTGGTAGACTGTTCGCATAAAATCATCCAGAAAACCCTGCAAGTTCTCTCTGCCCGGGGTGATATTGTTTCAATTAATGCTGAGAAGAAAAAATACCTCCACCATTTTCATTGTCAGCGTATTGCTGGCTTTTTTGCGAAAAGCCTGAAGTTGTATCATAAGAAGAATCCCGAAAATGTAGGGGCACTGGGCTCGGATTTTTTCGGGAAAATGGGGCGGATGTATGTTCACCAGGAGGTCACAAATCTATTGAATTGGGCAGTTAAGCAGAAAATCGTCGCTCAAACAGACAGCCACTACCATCTTTCGGATTTTCAGGGCGGGTTGAACAAAAAACAGAAACAGTTGAAAACGACGATACTGGATCTTTTACTGAGTAAAGGATTTCAGCCACCGGGGATTGTAAATCTGTCAGGCGAATTGGATGATGACCAGTCTGAAATTGAAAAACTGATGAAGATCGGACTGATGGAGAAATGGATCGTGCGCGTAAAAGATGATTTATGGTATCATCCGGATATTCTAGGACAGATCAAAGAGAAGCTTTTTTCTCATTTTGCCGCAAATGAGACACTAACCGTTCTTGAGTTTAAAGAGCTGCTGGGTATTCCCCGCAAGCATGCTGTTGGCTTATTAGAGTATTTTGATGGTCTGCACCTGACCCGGAGAATGGAAAATCACCGTATTCTCAGACTGGACAGGACCTTGCAAGCCCCATAAAAGATGTTTTGCTGATTTCGGCAAGACGAGCTGAATTGTGTCATCATAACCCTCTTCTGTGTTAAGGGATGTCTCTGGTTATTTTTGTATCGACTAAAACAGTTATTATATCAAAATACAAACTGGAGTTTTCATTCAAACCGCCGGCCAAAAATCTGAGTAGGGCAGCTATTGGGGCCTATCAGCTACTCAGACAGTCTGAATCCATCCAGATCGAGTCGACCCGGGACGAGAGAGAAGAGGCGATTAACTTATTGCGCTGTTATGGGCAGGAGCTCTATAACGCCATCATACCGGTTACCCATCAATCCCAGATACATCAGGCCGGGGGCGTTTTTATCTATACCATGGATCCGGGAATTACCCATATACCCTGGGAGCTATTGTATGATGGCTCATCTTTCTTCTCGTTGACCCAGGGTGTTGTTCGCATAAACGGCTCCGAAGCCAGATATGTCCCCGAATTAAATCCGGAGCCACAGCAGACCCTGAGGGCATGTTTAACTGCCTACTCTCCCATTCCCCCCATCGCTCCTGGAAATCGTTTTATCAATTATGTGGAAGCGCTTTCAGCCGGTTCATTCAGCAGTTCTCCATTGGCAGATTTCCATGTGAATGGCAACAGCAGTCAGCAATCCGTAATAAAAGACTTACAGACCTGTCCGGATATATTTCTTTTTTCAGGGCATGAGACAGACAGAGACTGGATTCTGGACGGTGGAAATGAAAACAGGGCGGGCGCTGACTGGTACAAGGACGAACTGGCTCCAGCTTTAAAAGAAGCTGTGAGGAACGGATTGCGAATCTTGATGCTGGTGACCTCCCGGTTGCTGAAAAAAAACGGTGTCAACGGTCTTGACCCTCTGAACCGGTATTTTGATCTGGGTATTCCCTATATCATCAGTGTTCACGGTAGAATCGCCAGGCATCGGTTTCAGGAATACTTCCAAAACTTCATCGTTGGTCTGCTACGGGAGGAGAACATTCTGCGTGCGCATCGGCAGGCCATTAACAGTATCTTCACCAGTCTGCCGCTCAGTTGGGATTGGTCCTGGATCCAGCTACACTTGAATCAGAAGTTGCTGGAACAACGATCCGAATCACCGCTGCCACCGTTTCGATTCTATCGCCAGGGTGATGATTTTCCACAGTTGCGTCGTAAGCCGTCTGATCTTTCCATTAGCAACGCACGTCGTTTTTCAGGAAATTCGGAGGTCATCACCCGAATCTCAAACCACTTGCTGTCTGAGGGAAACCACGAAATTCTTTATCTGCAATCATCAACAGGCAGCCTCTTAGAAGAATATCTGCAGGAGTTTCTGCGTCGTCTGTCTCCGGAAAGCCGTATACAGTTGTCTGTCTTATACTATCAACGATGGGGATATCACAAAAAACAACGGGAGCGTCTACCAGCCACGCCTATTGGAAATCTGTTTCCTTTTTATTATGGTCCTAAAAATGTGGCGGATTATTTTGATCAATATCTGATCACATATCCTTGCTCTAAAACCGGGAAGCTGGACTTGAAGTTCCTGGCCGTTTATTATCCGCCGGAAAAAAATGACGCTTCCTTCGACGATTGGCTGAAAAACAAGCAGAAAGAAGGGTGGCGGATTATCTTGCTGTCTGACAACTCAGCCATGACAAGGTTGCCTGTTGTCACGGTATCGACAGACAGTATCACGGCCCGAGAGGTTTCAGATGCGTTTGAAGATGATTTGCCTGAACAGTGGATCGATCTGGTGAAAGATCCTTTGCCGTCGCATCTGCATTGTCTGCCGCTGCTGAAAATAGCTCAGCATTCCGGCAATAAGCAGATTCTAGACCTGTTTATGAAGGAGAGGCCGATAAAAAAGCTCTGGAAGCGCACGCTGCTTGCAATACTTCCGGAACTTGCCCCGCAGAGATTTCGAATTTTCCTGACGCTGTATTTGATGCGCGTGAATTGTTCTAAATCGTTCCTGAAAGAGCTATTGGGTATTAAAAACATCAATGCAGACCTCAATTACCTGCAACGTCAGCATCTCATCAGTACAAATCTTTCTGCCTCCCATGTCTGGGTCCCGATAAATCTCTATCTGGTGATCGATCAGTACGAACTAATCTCGCAAAACCAGCTTCTCGGTTTTGGAAGGGAGTTGCTGAAAAGACAGATTGCCACTTTACGAGGAATAAAGCCCCCCCATGCCAGCCGGATCTGTGGGTTTCAGTACTGTATCAACTCGCTGGCAGGTCTGGGGGAGATTGAAAACCCATTGCAACGGAATCTGCAGTATGGCAGAAAGCTTTCCCGTCTGCCGGGATTACAGCCGGAACTGTTTTATCCCAACGTCAGCACCAGTATGGAACTCGTTCTGGGAGCAGGGAAAAAAAGTGAGATTCAAAAAGTGATCATCTCGATTCTGGATATTCTCGAAAATCTGCCCCTGGAAACCCATTCCATTCGTATCTACCAGTGGCTGCTGAAAAACGAAGAGAAACAGAAAAACTGGCTTCAAGTATCCGGATTGCAGATGAAACTTGCTTCTGTCTATATCAAGTTGAATATGAGGGAGAAGGCCATTGGCCTGATTACATCTGCGATTCAACTGAATAACGATATTAAAAATTTCACCCACCGGTATCAGAATCTGATCACCATCTCTTTGCTGTTGCTCGATCTCGGGGAGTTTAAAAAGGTTAAATCGATTATCACCAGCTCGGACTTCGATCTTAAAAAACTCAATGAAAGTGATATCGCTAAACTCTGGTTGATCGACGGACATTTGCTTTTTCAAAACAGGAAGCTGCAGGAAGCGGCCAACTCATTCAAAAAGGTTTTAAAACTGTCCAATCCGTCGATCACGGACAGTCTTCTGGCAAAAACCCATTTTAATCTGGCCAATATCTACGGAACCGGTCGCGAACAAAAAAGTTTTTATAAGCATCTGAATCTGGCTGCCGTTTTTTTTGAGAAGGCCGGCAATGTCCAGCAGGCTTCAGAACTTCATGAGCAGTTACTTGATATGTGCCTCTCCTCGAATATGAATGAGGAGGCCATCGGTCATCTCGAATGGCTCTATATCCAGGTCAAACAATCGAAGGACCGGTCTCGAATCAGGGATATTGCAGACCAGCTTGGCGGTCTCTATTTCAAAATCGGAGACAGAGAAAAATCCACCGATTATTATTCGGTCGCCCAGGGAATGTAGGTTTCAATCCTGCCCCTTTAATATGTTCCTTTCCCCCTGCCTGAAGAGTTCCAGGCAACAACCCCAATGTATCTCTTTCGGAACAGCTGATTCCTTCCAGGAAATTCTGTGGGTGCCCAAAAATTGTTTTTTCCCTTAAATTGTGATAGTATCCTCTCAACCTTACAACCTTACTAAACTGATGCAGCTCTCGCTGGGAGGTTAAAATCCTTGATATGAAACGTTTTAGTAAATTATAGTCCCATCCCTAAAGAACCATTTCCGATTGAGCTCAAAACAGGACGTTTTCCCAACACGTTTCTGACGAAACACTTGGCTCCACGGGTGGATTCATGCGTGTTTTGAATTATGATCCCCTCGGTGAGGCGCAAGATGAATAGTTACACTCCTTATTTGTCATGCAGGCAGATCCAGGCAAATGTTTTCAACCATTCAGATAAAAAGGGGGATATTGTGCTGACACTGGAAGAACTCGACAAAATAGCGATCAACGTTAGATCGCACAAAATCTTGAAGCAGATTTTGAACGAGAACCCCATTCTCGAAGAAATTATCAGAAATGCCAAAAACGAGACCGAAGCCCTGGAAGGGGTCAGACAATGGGTGCTGAACAGTCTCTATACCAGTCCTGCGGCATTGAAATATTACCGGAGAGAGAAAACGGATCATCAAACCTTCACTTCGCTGAAATGGAGTGATTTTGCAGCGATTCGCATATTGGACTATATCGATAATGCAGGGATCGAAATAGAAGACCTGAATCTAAAAGGGGAGATTGCCATCAGCAATCCCATCATGCTTTTGTGGCATGCCGTCAATCGTGGTACCGGTGGTGCCAAACCTGCCTTTTTCGAGGACATGTTGTTTCTGTTTCGCCAGTTCAGCGGGAAAAGTACCCGCAAGTTTCCTTCCAGGGAACAGGTGGAGGAGTGGATGGAAAACTTCCCCAGTGGCCTGGATCCCAGGATCATTACGCTAAGAATGGAAAACAGGGATCGTATCCTCAATCTCATTATTGACCAGATTGATGCCGGGGAAAAGAAAGATCCCAAATTTAAATTTGAACCGGGGTTGACCCGAGAGGAAAAATTCAGCCGGGTACTGGAGTGGTGGCAGGATCGTCTCTTTCATCTTCGATTCGCGTTTCGGTCCCCTGAATTGGTGAATAAAATGCTGGGCCATTCGCTGGACCCCGATACCATGAAGATACTGAATGATGCTCAAACGGCAGGAATTCCTTTTTTTGTTAACCCCTACTATTTGTCATTGCTGTATGTCAGAGTCCCCTATTTTGGTATCGGTGGTGATCTGGCTATCAGGGATTATGTGCTTTATAGTCGAAAGCTGGTGGAGGAATTCGGAGAGATCACTGCTTGGGAGAGGGAAGACAAGATACGGCCGGGAGAGCCCAATGCGGCAGGTTGGATGATCCCGGATCACAACATTCATCGTCGTTATCCGGAAGTTGCGATTGTGATCCCGGATACAGTCGGTCGGGCCTGTGGCGGTTTGTGCTCTTCCTGTCAGAGAATGTACGGATTCCAGAGTGGTGAGTTGAATTTTAATCTGGATCTGTTGAAGCCCAAAAAGAGCTGGAAAGAGAAATTGAACGAGCTGATGAACTATTTCGAAAATGATTCCCAGCTCAGGGATATACTGATCACCGGCGGAGATGCGCTGATGAGTTCTGATACTTCGTTGAAAACCATTCTTGACGCCATCTACAATATGGCACTCTCCAAAAAAAATGCGAACAAAAAGCGTAAAGCCCATCAGAAATATGCTGAAATTGTCAGAATCCGCCTGGGGACGAAGCTTCCCGTTTATCTGCCCCAGAGAATCACCCCCGACCTGGTCAGCATACTGGCTGCATTCAAGAAAAAAGCCTCCGAAATCGGGGTCAGGCAGTTTGTCATCCAGACCCATTTTGAATCCCCTTTGGAAGTGACACCTGAGGCGAGATCCGGACTTCAGACACTGCTATCCGCTGGCTGGACCGTCACGAATCAGCTTGTTTTTACAGCGGCGGCCTCAAGAAGAGGTCACGCAGCCCGCCTCAGACAGGTCTTGAATGAAATCGGGGTGCTCTCCTATTACAACTTTACTGTCAAAGGGTATATGGAGAACAGCTACAATTTCGCTACCAATGCCAGAATGGTCCAGGAGATGATGGAAGAGAAAAGTTGTGGTCTGATTCCCGAGGAGCTCCATGAAACCATCGCGCAGTTTCCGATGGAGGCTGAAAATATGGTGGAAAATATTGCCAACATCCAGGAGAGGGCCGGTCTACCTTTTCTGGCCACCGACAGGAGTGTTCTCAATCTGCCTGGAGTAGGGAAAAGTATGACATTCAGAGTGATTGGCATTACCCGTTATGGAAGGCGTATTCTGGAGTTTGAACACGACGCCACACGAGTGCACAGCCCCATCATCGAAAAAATGGGAAAAGTGATGATTGTGGAGTCGAAATCCATTCGAGAGTATCTGAGCCAACTGCAGGAAATGGGTGAACCCATCGAGGATTACAATGGACTCTATGGTTATTCACTGGGAGAAACCGAAGACAGACTCCCGGTGTTCGACTACCCTGACAGTAAAATCAGTATATCCAGAGAAATCACAAACCTGCAAATCCCTGTGTAACAAAGTAATAATGAGGGACTAATTAAATGGAGTTAACGTCTCTGGGCAGCAATATTGCATTTTTCTCCAGATCGTTTCAGACTGAACAGGAAAACTCATTCACCAGAACTCCAATTAGACTTTCAGAATTACTGACAATGACAACTTTCAAACAGATCTCACAAATCATGTCCGAACAAAGTTCAACTCCCAATCAGATTGAGCTTTTCGGAGAACTCTATCAGCGGCATCTGGAACAATTGAATGACCCAATTGAATGGAACCAGCTTACTTCACCGCCTGCTGAATCTATTCTGAATTATGACAAACTGGACTCTGTCTCTGCGGATGAGACCAGATCGCTCCTCTCTGAACTGGCTGTGTGTCGTCTGAATGGCGGTTTGGGGACGTCCATGGGCTGCGTGGGTCCCAAGTCTGCGATCGAAGTTAAAAACGGGCAGAGCATTCTAGACCTCATTGTCAGTCAGATTCAGTCGCTGAACACAAAGTACGGGGTCAACGTTCCACTGGTACTGATGAACAGTTTCAATACCGATACGGATACTGAGAAGATCATTAAAAAGTACAATGGTCGACTCCCCATCACGACCTTTCTGCAAAACCAGTTTCCACGATTGCGGAAGGACTCTCTTCTGCCGCTTTCGGCCGAAAAATATGGTGTTCAGAGTTTCTACCCCCCGGGTCATGGTGATTTCTATCAGAGTATAGCCAAAACAGGGATCCTGGATCGCCTTCTTGAGCAAGGGAAAAAGTATCTGTTTATTGCCAACGCGGATAATCTGGGTGCTTCGGTGGATGTAAAAATACTGAACCTGATGAAGCAGAAGGCGATCCCCTTCATCATGGAGGTCACACCCAAAACGAGAGCAGATGTGAAGGGAGGAACCCTGATCAAAAGCGATAATCACTCCTTGCGTCTGCTGGAGATTGCCCAGGTTCCCCGGGAGTATCAGGAAACATTTAAAAGCGTTAAGAAATTCAAGATTTTTAATACCAATAATATCTGGATCGATCTGTTCGAGTTGAAGAAAAAACTCGAAAATAACGCTTTGCACCTGGACGTTATCGTTAACCAGAAAACGGTGAACCACCTGCCGGTCATCCAGCTTGAAACCGCGCTGGGGTCTGGAATAAATAACTTTGAAGGGAGTATGGCAGTCCAGGTTCCCCGGATTCGGTTTGTTCCCATCAAAAAAACCGACGATCTGTTGCTTGTCCAGTCCAATCTCTTTCTTTTTAAAGATGGCATCCTGATGAAAAATCCCGACCGTCAATTTGAGGGGTTGCCCCTGATCCGTCTGGGAGAGAACTTTCAATCTGTTGAGGACTATCAGCAGAGAATTCCGAGCATCCCGGATATTCTGGAATTGGATCTGCTGACGGTGGTGGGGAACGTCTATTTTGGCGACAATATGACGTTGCGTGGAAATGTGATTCTGGTTTGTGAAAGCGGGGGACTGCATCTGCCCGATCAGTCCCTGATCGAAAACAAGGTGATGACCGGCCAGATCAAACTGGGGGAGTTGTAACGATAATACCTATGCAGCCAGAAGATCTCAATGTCAGGGCTACTGGTTCATCAGACAAGAAAGCAGTACCGCGGCCCAGATCGCTGCTGCTTGAATCAGGCAGACTAAAACCGCTGCACTGCCCAAATCCTTGGCATTTTTTGCCAGGGGGTGCTCCTCTTCGGTAATCAGATCAATCGCCGCTTCAATAGCCGAATTTAAAAGCTCTACTGCCAGAACTAGAAACAGGCTGCCTGCCAGTAGGAGTTTCAGTGCCAGAGAAACCGGCAGAAAAAAAGCCAGTGGGATGCAGACTACCGCAACACATACCTCCTGACGAAACGCTTCTTCTTCTTTCCAGGCTGTTTTCAATCCGTTTATGGATACAATAACTGCCCTCTTCAGACGTGGAAGTGTGCCGATATTTTTGTTGTTACTGTTGTGAGTCATTGTCCCTTGTCTTTCATGGATTAAGAGGTCTCTGTGCACATAACCTGCTTGAAGGTTCAAGCAGCTGTTTTGTGTTTGTCGAGCAGGACCAGCGACAGTCCCATTACCAGCAGAATTGTGATTTGCACTTCGCCATCCCTGAAATTATTTTCAAAAAAACCAGCCACCATAATGCCGCACAGCCCGGCCAGGCATCCGGACAGCTGGGCATTTACTTTTAAAGATTTAGATCCCTGCCGTAAGGCTGACAGAATCTGCACAAACAACGTCCCCCACCAGATCAAGTATCCCAGCATGCCCAGCAGGCCGAAATCGATCCAATTCTGTAAATAGATGTTGTGAACCCCGACCGTGGGTCGATGTTGAAACTGGTGCTTTTCTTTATTCGTGATCCGGACGTAATAGGGTTCCATTTCCTTGCGGCGCATGGGTCCCAGGCCCAGGATGGGATTATCTTTGATCACCTGGAGAGATGCTTTCCACATAAAAAGCCGGTCGGGGTTGGACTCTCCGGTAATACTCAGAATTCGTCTGCCGACTGCAGTCGATTTTAAAAGGGAGTCTTTCTGGGTGCTGCTATAGCCCCAGAACCCCCCGACCAACATTGCCAGGAGGCTGAAAAAGATGAGAGACCGTTTCCATCCCAGATAAACGAGGATCATCACACCCATTGCTGTCAGGGTTCCCAGCCAAATGCTTCTGCCCATGCAAACACCGGTGGCTGCCAGATTGCAGATTGTAGCCACCGTAAATAATAGTCGTTCGTTGCGTGATCTCCCCTGGCTGAATATATTAGGTAAAAACAGGGCGAACAGGAGTAGCGAAACACCGCCATAGGTCAGATGGTGGGAGAAAATACCCACAGCATACCAGACACCCTGTATGGCGCGGTACTCTTCCTGAAGTGATTTTGATCTGAGAACATCAAGACCGGTGAAAAATTGAATGACGGCATAGATCGCAATCAGGCTCGATATCACAGCCAGAACCTTCAAAAACCTGTCATAGGGTCTGTTTCTAAAGGCAAAAAATATAAGGAACGGAAGACCGAGACGCCAGAAATTTCTGAAATAGGACAGGCTGTGCAGGATCTCACCGGAAAGCAGCGAACTGATAAATGCGCCAAGCAGCATCACGCCCATTCCGTAGACAATGGGTGCGCTGGACCAGCTCTCTTCTTTTTTTATAAAACGGTAGAATGTGACGAGGTACAGGCCAATGACAGCAAAGTCATCACCGGCAATACTGAATGGGATGGAGATAAACAGCACCAGCAGAAACATACTGCGTATATCCTCTGATTTGATTTTTTGCAGGAAGTTCGTCATTTTTGATAATTTTCTCAGGCTCTGTAGTGTATTAATATCTCAATATTTTAGCAAATGATGTGTTGCGATGTTCGCAGAGCGTCCGCTTCAGGCCGTCAGGTTTTGATATAGATGAATCATTTGTTTGCTGGTTTCCTGCCCGTGAAATCGGCCGATATACTCAGATCCGTCTTTTATCATCCTTGCAGCAAGCGTCGAATCTGTCAAAACCCGTTCCATTGCAGCGGCGATCTCTTCCGGGTTTGCGGGGTCCACATAACAGGTGGTCGGTCCTCCCGCCTCGGTAAAACATCCCCCTTGCGTAGTGATAACCGGTATTCCGCTGGACATCGCCTCTATGATAGGAATGCCAAAGCCCTCGAAAATAGAGGGGTAGACAAAGAGTTTGGCCAGTTGATAGATCGCAGGCAGATCTTCGTTGGGCACATCGGATCGGATCATGACCCGGTTGTTCAGCCCCAGGTGATGGATTTGTTTCATAACCCTGGTTTTGTACTGTTTTCCGCCACCGATCATCACCAGCGGCACATCCAGGCCCTTATTCATCACGCCAAGCCCATCGATGAGACCTATCAGGTTCTTCCTTTCATTGAACGATCCCAGATACAGGATGAAGTCGTTGGGAAGTCGGTACCTGTTTTTTACGATCTGCTGTATATTTTCAGGTACTATTCGCAGAAAGGTAGGATCGCAGCTTTGGTAAATTGTTTCGATTTTTTCAGCAGGGGTCTCGAAGTACTGAACGATATCCTTTTTTGTTTGTTCGCTGACCGTGACGATCCGGTCGGCGTGTTGACAGCTGAATTTAAACTTACGGGTGTAGACCGCCCTTTCTGCCCTGCGGTAAAACTCAGGATAACGCATAAAAATCAGATCGTGAATGGTCACAACCTTTTTCAGCCCCTTCATTTTTTGGATTCCCAGCGGAATTTCATGGGAAAGCCCATGGTAGATATCCGGCGGCTCTAAGGCTAAATCGCGGCCCAGGAAAAACGAACGCCAGACTGAGCTGTTGACCTTGCCTAAAAGTGAAGCGGGTGTCCTGATGGAAACCTGTGGATCAGAGATTGGAAAACGGGCTGCAACTTCAGGATTAAACCTGTGTGTATAAAGCAGGTATTGGTTGTCCGGGTAATATTTGACTAGATTTTCGATAAGGGAACGGCTGTAATTCCCCAAGCCCGTGTAGTTTGCAAAATACCGTTTGGCGTCAAATCCGATTTTCATAAAACATCCATTGAGAGTATGATTGGTGTCGGGTTATGTTTGACGACCGGGAATGATCTCTTGCACAAGTTTCAGAACTTCATTCGGTGCAATGTTATCCATACAATAAAAATGGGGACACTTTTCCCTGATGCATTTGTATTTCTGTCCGCACGGAACATCCGGAGTATAGAGCGTCGATGATGACAGGTATGGGCTCCATCTTCTCGTGGACTGAACCTGTATGGGTGGGTAAAAAGAGATGATTTCGGTTCCAACGGCGTTTGCCAGATGGGTAGGGCCGGTACTGGGGCCCACGAACAGATCACTGAGGTGTATCAACAGGCTCAGCTGACGCAGGGAAAGGGCACCTGTCAGGTTAAACAGAAAACCAGGGTAAGCCGGTTTCAAGAGTTTGATGAGTTGATCATTGTGTTCTGCCTCCTCTTTCCCATTCCCAGTGAGAACGACCCGGTAACCACTGTCCAGCAACCCATTCAAAAGTATCTGATAGTTTTTTTGACTCCAGTTCAGCGCCGATCCCCCCATCCCTTGATGATAAACAATCAGCGGTTCTCCACGGTCTTCCCCCAGGATACCTGGCTGTTCGGAACGAAAAACCTGAATTTCGTTTTCCCGAAAATAGAGTCGCGGCCTGGATGGGTTATGGGGTTTTAGTCCAAATATTTCAAGAAGTTCCAGATTATATTCCGCTTCGTTCATCAACGAACGGGATCTTTTCTGTAGTACGGGATGGGTATAGGAAAAAAACGCAGCAGGTTTGCTCAACGGACCGATTCGCACTGGAATATGCTTCAACCGGGGAAGCAGACGGCGAATAATCGGATCATTGACCAGAACCAGAAGGCTTTCGAACCCACAGGCACGGATTTGTTCGATCGGATCAGAACCAGGCTCGTCCACGGTGATAATGCGGTCTACAAACGGGTTATTTTCCAACAACGGGGTCACCATTGTCCGGCACAGCACCGACGGCTCAATTCCTCCTTTGTGCAGGGCTTCCAAAACCGGCAGCGTCAGAACGAAATCACCGATCCGATCCGTTCGCGTCACCAATATTTTATTGGGTTTTTTTTGGAGTTTCCTGAGAAATAACGCCATGGTCTATGTTTTTGAGTCCTGTTTCGTCACTTGGGGTCAACCTACAAATTGCAAATCTGCCGTTTTGCTGTAATCCATTCAGTCTTCAGTCTTCAGTCTATTTTGTTGCAGCTGTCTTAATTTGACGTATTTCAAAAAGGTCGATTGTCCGGCCAGCATGCTGATGACGAACCCATAATATCCATCCAACAGACCCATTTTCAAAAAATAGCTTTTTATGAAGCTGACTACCGGATTGAAGATGATTTTGACCAGGTATCCCTTTTTCCCTTTTTTTAAATAAGCCTCAGCGGAGAGATCTGTAAAATAGTTGGTTTGTTGAATGTGCTCGCTGATGGAATAATAACTGTAGTGAAGAATGTTGCCCTGCAGATGCCGGATCTCCGTGTCGGTCTGCAGTTCAAAACGATCGTGGGGGTTGATTCCGGTCCAGCGCCCTTTGTTGCTTTCCCATAACCTCAGTTTCTGATCCGGATACCAGCCGCAATGTCTGATCCATTTACCACAGTAGTTGGTCATGCGGTTCATGGTGTAACCGGCCCCCTGCCAGTTTTCCTTGGCGTTCAGAATTGACTGTCTCAAGGTTTCATCCAGAGCTTCATCGGAATCCAGCGATAGTATGTGCGGATGGCTGGCTTGTCCAATTGCCCAGTTTTTCTGTTCGATGTGCCCTGCGAAAGAGTGTTGAATAAATCTGGCCTTGTATATTTTGCAGATCTCTTCGGTTCTGTCTGTCGAATAGGAATCCACCACGACAATTTCATCCGCGACGGTTTCTACGGACTTGAGGCACCTTTCAATATCGCGCTCTTCATTAAACGTGATGATGACGACCGAGAGTTTTACTTTCATTAATCTTTCCGATTTCCAGAAACGGCTCTTCTGCTGTTACCATTACGAGGAGATGTTATTTGCAGTGCATTCTCTATAAATCCAACCCGGGCCTATTTTAACAGTGAAACATATTATTTGCTATCCCCTGTAAATGCAGTTGTTGATTGCTTTTTATCATTTCGTCTTTTTACACATCTGTCAAATGAGGTTCTTCAAAGCATAGACACGGCTCAAAGGAAAAATACGCTTCTCGCGGGAACTCGGAACAGTCTTTTTCAGGTGATATTAAAATTTCAATATCTCCATTTTGTGACAGGTCGAAAGTCAATGTCATTAACTTAAGGATTATTATAATGCAGAGTGTCTGTTATGGACCCGTTGCAATTGCTTGGAGGCGTTTTTAGATGATCTTAACGAAATTGAGCGCCCGAAATCCTGCCTGTTTGAGCGAAGCGAGTTCGGGAATTTAGCGAAATGAGTTATAGATCATCTTAAAACCTGTCCGCAATTGAAACGGGTCCATATCAGACACGGGACTTGATGCGTAAGTTATTGACATTGGGTCGAAAGTTGGTTGTGGGTATTTGCTTGAATAAAGGTTGTGATAATCGACGTGTCGGTGGGGTATTTTTTTATTGACAAACTGCACGGTTTAAGAAACCTTAGCGGAGTAAAAAAGGTAGCTTTTTAAGAGGGCTAAATAACAAATCGAGGTGGGAAAACCGAGCAGGAAAGAGATCTGTTTTCTCAAGCGTAGTTTGTTTGAAATCCGGCAAAAAGCGTTTCTGAGATGAATCGGTCAACGAAAAAAAAGCCAGCATAGTTGATTCATCAGGGATCTATTTGATAATAAACGAAAGGGAGGCATTATGAAGAAGATTTTGATATTGATTGGAGCAGCATTGCTGCTGACAGTTGGAACCGTTCAGGCAAAAACGCTGCGTCTGGCATTAGACGCGGATCCGAAAACAATCGACATTCAGGAGCAGTTGTCCGGCGGGATGCTACAGTTTTCCCACTGGGTATTTGATCCCCTCGTGAGATGGTCACAGGAAATGACGTTTGAGCCTCGACTGGCCACGAGTTGGAAGCGAATCGACGATTTGACCATGCGCTTTTACCTCAGAAAAGGGGTGACTTTTCATAGCGGTAATCCCTTTACCGCCAAAGACGTGGTTTTTACCATCAAGCGTTTCAGAATGAGTGCCGACTTCAAAGGCCTGTTCGAGCCTTTTGAAGATCCCATTATCATTGATGACTACACTGTCGACTTTAAAACCAAAAAGCCGTATCCGTTGATGCTCAACATGATTACTTATGTGTTCCCTCTGGACAGTAAGTTCTACAGCGGACTTGATGCTCAGGGGAAGGCAAAGGATGCTGTTGTCAAGGTGGGTTATTCCTTCGCCAAAAATAACGTTTCCGGAACCGGTGCTTTCAAGATGGTCCATCGGGAGCATGGTGTGAAGATGATTATGGAAAGATTCGAAAACTACTGGGACAAAAAATCACCTGGAAATGTGACTGAACTTGTTTTGACACCGATTAAAAGTGGTGCAACGCGGTTGGCTGCATTGCTGTCCGGCGACATCGATTTCATCACGCCGGTTGAGCCTCAGGATTTTGGTCGTATTCGTAACAATTCAGGGGTCACGCTTTTTACTTACACCGGCGGGCGGATTATCACGGTGCAGATGAATCAGAAACGCTCCAAGCCCCTGACGAACCAAAAAGTTCGGCAAGCCATTGTTTATGCGGTCAATAACGTCGGGATCGAGAAAAAAATCATGAAGGGGACAGCCACACCTGCGGGTCAGATGAGTCCTAAGGGTTATCAGGGTTACAAGGAGGTCCTGCAACCTCGCTATAACCTGAAAAAAGCCAAGCAGTTGATGAAGGAAGCGGGTTATGCCAACGGTTTTACAGCGACGATGATTGCACCTAACAACCGCTATATCAACGATGAGAAAATAGCGGAGACCTTTGCCGGGATGCTCTCCAAAATCAAGATCAAGGTCAATCTGAAGACGATGCCCAAGGCGCAGTATTGGGATGAGTTCGACCGGCAGCCTGCTGATTTTCAAATGATTGGCTGGCACTCTGACACTGAGGATTCAGGAAACTTCTATGAGTTCCTTTCCATGTGCCCCAACAAGGAGACCGGTTATGGCCAGTACAATAGCGGAAATTATTGTAATAAAAAGGTTGATCAGCTGACAATGGCAGCGCAGACAGAAACCAATGTCAAAAAGCGGGTCAAGATGCTGCAACAAATCGAGCAGATTATGTACGATGATGCCGCTTATGTTCCCTTTCATTGGCAGAATCATTCATACGCCGCTCGTAAAGGCGTAAATGTTGGCGCTATCATCAACACCATGAACTTTCCCTATATTGGTGATCTGGTCATCGATTAGCACAGGCCTCAATCAAAGCCAATCCTGTTAAGGGTTGGCTTTTTTTGTTTTCCGGCCTAGAATAAGAGTTTGTGGCAGCATTCAACTCACTGAGTCTGAGCACTAATCCAGGAAATCAGCAGCAAAAAACCACTTATGTTTGCATTTACTATCCGCAGGATTATCCAAGCGATCCTCGTCATGCTGGTCATCAGCTTTATCGGATTTGCTGTGCAGTACAGCATCGGTGATCCGGTCAGGGACATGGTCGGGATCAGAGTCTCTGCCGCAGAAAGAGAAGCGTTGCGTGAAAAACTCGGACTGAACGACTCGTTTTGGATTCAATACAGCCGCTTCGTCAGAAACGCCACTCGCGGTGACTTGGGGACCTCTTACTTTTACAGTAAGCCAGCCTTGCAGGTCATCCTGCAAAAAGCACCTGCGACGCTGGAACTGGTGTTTGTCACTGCTATGATCATCGTCCTGGTCAGTCTGCCGGTGGGAATTTATACTGCCATCAATCCCAAAAAACTGTTTTCTAAAATCACCATGGGTATCAGTACCGTGGGGGTCTCTTTTCCGGTCTTTTTAACTGCCATTGGCCTGATCTATCTTTTCGCCGTTGAGCTCCACTGGTTGCCATCCTACGGAAGAGGAGCAACTGTCAATATCGGGGGCTGGGAAACCGGTTTTCTGACCAAGGATGGGCTTTTGCACCTGATATTGCCGAGTATCGCCCTTTCGTCCATTATGTTGCCGTTGTTCATTCGGCTCATTCGGGCTGAAATGATGGAGGTCTTGGAGACGGAATACATCAAATACGCCTGGGCCAAGGGGTTGTCCAGACGTCGGGTTTGGCTGCTGCATGCATTTAAGAATACCTTGCTGCCGGTGGTGACCGTCTTTGGTGTCGAGATCGGCATTCTGTTTGCGTTTACCATTTTGACGGAGACCGTTTTTCAGTGGCAGGGTATGGGGTTTATGTTCTATGAAGCCGTCGAAAGGTCGGATACAGCCCTGCTGGTGGCTTACCTGGTTGTGATTGGCGTCATTTTTGTCCTGATCAATACGCTGGTCGATATTTTATATGGCCTGATCAATCCGATGGTTCGAATTGCGGGGACAAAATGAGCGATAGATGGAGCCGGTTTCGTAAGTCGTATCTGTTTTACAGTTTTAAGCGGGATCCTATTGCGATCGCCTGTTTTTCGATTTTTATCTTTCTGGTCGTAATCAGTTTTGCAGCTCCCATTGTCGCGCCATACAATCCGTATGATACGACCACCATTGATATCATGGACTCGGAATTGCCCCCCGCCTGGATGGAAGAGGGCAATGAAAACTTCTGGCTCGGAACCGATATCCAGGGAAGAGATTTATACAGCACCATGTTGTATGGCTTGCGCACGTCTGTTATCATTGGGATATTCGCGGTGATTTTTCAAGCCTTTGTGGGAATTGTGGTCGGTTTGATATCGGGTTATTTTGGGGGGCGCATCGACGCCTTTCTGATGCGTATCACAGATATTCAGTTTTCGATCCCTTACCTGATCGTGGCCATCATTGCCAGTGCTGTATTCAAGATCGCTTTCGGAGCCAACCGGTTTGAAGAATTGGCAATCCCGTTACTGGTCATCATCATCGGCATGTCTGAATGGCCCAAATATGCGCGAACGGTGCGGGCGTCAGTCCTGGGTGAAAAAAGCAAAGAGTACGTTGAAGCCGCGCGTGTGATCGGCCTCAACAATCGGCTGATCATGTTTCGGCATATCCTGCCCAATACCCTGACTCCGGTGTTGGTCATCTCCACAATTCAGGTAGCCCAGGCAGTCATGAGTGAAGCGGCACTTTCTTTTCTGGGGCTGGGGATGCCCGTTACCAAACCCTCTCTGGGGTCTCTGATTAATCTGGGGTTTGAATACGTGTTCAGCGGTTCATGGTGGATCACCTTGTTTCCTGGACTATTATTGGTCACTTTTGTATTGGTGATTTTACTGCTGGGTGATTGGTTGCGAGATGTACTGAATCCGAAACTCTATAAGGGATAACTGTGGGCCATTTACTGGAAGTCAAAGATCTGAAAGTCACATTTGCCCTTCGATTCGGCGATCTCACCGCTATCGACGGTGTAAGCTTCACGCTGGACCGAAAAGAAAAACTGGGATTGGTAGGGGAAAGTGGCGCCGGTAAGTCCGTCACCGGTTTTTCCATCATCAACCTGATCAGCAAACCAGGGTTTATCTCCGAGGGCAAAGTTATCTTCGAAGGCCTGGAATTGCAGTCACTCTCAGACAAAGATATTCGCTCGATCCGAGGCAATCGTATCAGTATGATTTTTCAGGATCCCATGATGACGCTGAATCCGGTGCTGACGATCGGCACGCAGATGATTGAAACGGTGATGGCTCACAAAAAAGTGAGCAAGAAGGAGGCGGCGGAAATCGCGCTGGAAAAACTGAACAAGGTCTACATCCCCTCCCCGGAAAAACGGTTGCAGCAATATCCCCACGAATGTTCAGGTGGTATGCGCCAGCGGATCGTCATTGCTATTGCGCTGCTGACTGATCCTTCCTTGATCATTGCAGACGAGCCCACAACGGCGCTGGATGTAACTATCCAGGCCGGGATTATGGATCTGTTGATCGAATTGTGCAACACAGAAAACATGGGGTTGATTCTGATCACCCATGATCTGGCAGTTGTTTCTCAGGTTACTGAGAAAATTGCTGTGATGTATGCCGGCAAAATAATCGAAACGGGCCCCACCGACCTGATTGTCAAAAAGCCGCGACACCCGTATACAAAGGGTTTGATAAAGTCACTGCCGGGAGCGCAACAGCCAGGAGAAACCCTGAACCAGATTCCCGGTATGATGCCGACGCTAACTGATATCCCCAAAGGATGCGCCTTTCATCCGAGGTGCGAAATCCATGAATCGGTCTGTACCACAAAAATACCGATCCTGCAGGAGGCCGGGCAGAAGGATCATCTGGCGGCTTGTCATTTGCTGCATAAGACATTGGAAGAAACGAATGGAGCCCAATCAACACCGGAACAAGACAATTGAATGCCATGCAAAATGAAAAGCAACTACTGACTGTAAAGAATCTGGTTAAACATTTCGATATCTCAGGGGGGCTGCTCGATCAACTGGCCATCCAGAAAAGAAAAATCGTCCGTAAAAGAACCATTGTCAAAGCGCTGAATGATATCAGTCTGGAGATCAATGCAGGTGAAACCCTGGGAGTTGTCGGTGAAAGCGGTTGCGGAAAATCCACCCTGGCACGGACTGTCCTGTGCTTGTACAAACCCAATTCAGGGGAAATATATTATAAAGGAAATCGGATCGATGGGTTGAATCACAAGGAGATGCTGCCGTTCCGTACCAAAATGCAGATGATCTTCCAGGATCCTTACGCCTCTCTCAACCCAAGGATGACAGTCACCCGCACACTGGAAGAGCCGGTTCTTTTTCACGACCGCGGCCTCACTTCCCGGGAAGTACAGCAAAAGGTGGCTGACGTCATGGAACAAGTGGGTGTTGATCCCACGTGGAGTGATCGGTATCCCCACGAATTCTCCGGTGGCCAGAGGCAGCGCATCAGTATTGCCAGAGCATTGATGGTAGACCCGGAGTTTGTAGTGGCGGATGAACCGGTCTCTGCTCTGGATGTCTCCATCCAGGCCCAGATCTTGAATCTGCTGATGGAAGCTCAGCAGAAGAGAGGGCTGACCTATATGTTGATTACCCATGACCTTTCAGTCGTGCAGTATTTTGCTACCAGAGTGGCAGTGCTCTACCTGGGTATGCTCTGTGAGGAGGCTGAGACCGCAGAACTGTTCAATGCCCCTCGTCATCCTTATACTCAGGCGCTGCTTGCTGCCATTCCCAAACTGGGAGAAAAAAAGGCCAAGTATATCAAAATGAAGGGTGAGGTCCCGACTCCTATCAACCTCCCATCAGGATGTGTTTTTCACGGCCGTTGCCCCTTCGCCAACGAACGTTGCGAGCGAGAGGTTCCAAGCCTGCAGAAACAGGAATCCCGTATTATTGCCTGTCACGCAGTGGAAGAGGGGCGGCTTTGAGCCCATTAAGAACTAAGCTGCATGGGCTTCTGGATTCAGAGCCAGGCCTTTGCTTGCGTTGGTGATTTCAGAATTGATTGGCGTTCTAAGCCCGGATAGTCCGAGGACATGACTTAGAGCCATAATTGCGATTGAAAGTACCACTGCTGATGGGAACCCAAGATATATGAAAATTCTGGGGATAAGGTCCAAAGGAGCAGCTTGAACTGCAGGATAGGATACGAAGATAATGGATAGAACACTTGCAATGTAGCTAAAAATAAAAGTTTTCATGTTTTTCTCAAATTTAGTTGTAACTATTCAGTTGTTTTTACCTAAACCCCTCACGCTTCCGGTGCGAGTCGCTCAAATGATGAAATGTTAATTTCTATTCTGCAGCAAGTGAACCATGATTCGATTATTAACAGTTTTTTAGATGTAACTGAAAATAATTTTGTTTAAGCTGTTGTTATAAAAAACTAAAAAAACAAAAACATTTGAGGCTCTAAACATGAGAAAGGAGCTTGTGCACGGCAGGAGAAGGATTTCCCTCTTCAAATTCATGGGGCTTAAGAGGGGTGGCGTCTACAGAAAAACCTGACAAGGCCCTGACAGTGGGGTTGTAAAATTTGGATGGGGTCAGGAAATATCAAAAAACACAGTGTCCGGATATTGGAATGCACTGTCCATATTTTGTAATAACATAAGCAACTGTAATAAAACAATATAACTTAGCAATCTCCAGGGCAGGTGTACAAAATGAAGTCATTTCCATGCATATCACCTGCTCGTGATATCTGGGATCAGGGCTGCAGGGTTTCCGGATTTTGAAAAATACCCAGTCGTTTGATCTTTTCATAGAGAGAACTGCGGCTGATACCCAAGCGGCGTGCGGTGACTTTTTTATTCCAACTGTTTGACTCCAGCATATGAATGATATGCCGTTTTTCATTGGCAATCAGGCTGTCATCGATTTCAGTGGTTGTTTGCGCAAACAGTTCTTCATTGGCAAATGGCAGATCGTGGCCTTCTATCTGGTCTCCTTTCGCCAATGTAACAGCATACTGGATGCAGTGCTCCAGTTCGCGAATATTTCCCGGCCAGTTGTAAATCAGCAGTTGTCTCATTGCCGCCGGGGAAAAACCCTGCAAATTCTTTCCCGTCTCGTCTTTAAATCGTCCCAGAAAGTGTGCAGCCAGGAGGGGAATATCATTTGGTTTACTTCTGAGTGCGGGTAGAAAAACAGGGATGACATTCAGGCGATAAAACAGGTCAGATCGGAACTTGTTATTGAGCACCTCTTTCTTGAGATTTTTATTTGAAGCAGTGATGACGCGAATGTCTACGGATATAATCTCATCTCCACCCAGGCGTTTGAATTTTTGAGTTTGAAGCACCCGCAGAAGTTTGACCTGGGCCTGGGGTGAGATATCCCCGATCTCATCCAGAAAAATAGTCCCTTTATCAGCCTGTTCAAACCGTCCGGCTCTGGTCTTGGTGGCTCCTGTGAAGGCCCCCTTTTCGTGTCCGAAAAGCTCGCTTTCCAAAAGGGTTTCCGGAAACGCGGAACAGTTGATCACGATGAAAGGGTTATCTTTTCTGGGGCTGAGGCGGTGTATCGCGCGAGCAACCAGCTCTTTCCCGGTTCCGCTTTCACCTTGAACCATGACGGTGGTATTGGTGATAGCAACATCTTCAATGAGCCTGTACACCACCTGCATTTTTGGATCTTTGCCGACAATCTGCTCAAACTGACTGATCACATTGTCCTGGAAAGCCACTTCCGCCATTTGAATGGGGTGTCGTTTGGCAGGATGGGCTATCGATTCAATCACGGGGCATTCACGGCAGGTTTTCCATTTTTCAGGCCATGGTTTATTTTGATTTCCTTCGCAGACTGTTCCATCAATCAGCCAGCAGATCCTCCCCGACTGGAATTCCCAGGCCGGGCAATTTAATTTCTTCTCATTGGAACAGTTTTTAATCTTCCAGCAGGGTTGTCGAGCAACATCTTCTGACAACATTCTTGAGAGCAGAAAATAGAGTCGACCTTCATGCTCTTCTGATATTTGGATTTCTCCAGTTTCATAAGTATGAACCAGTTGCTCCGAAACGCCCAGCAACTGGGCCAGTTGCGATGGCGTTTTGTGAAGCCTGTTGCGAAAAACCAGAAACTCAGACGTTTTCATGCTTAAAATCTGCGGTTTTTATTTTATTAGTTCAGGCTGACTGTTGAACCGGACTGTGATGTCTTGAGACGTTTTATTAATTCAGCGCTCAGTATAACATTAGATTTGGATGAACGTCACCTGCAACATCAATATAACAGCTCATTTTTAGATTTAATTTTAAGCTTCGTAATTCCAGGGTCTAGCCCTTTTGCTTGATTTGTGATAATCAACATTTACAGTCAGGTCAACCCTTACTCGCCAGCTTGTATGCCTTGATCTGACTACAATGACCTGAACAAAGTCAGCAATGTCCGGTTAGGTTTTTGCAAAACGAAAGCTGAATGATAAAATCATTCTCTGCGAATAAGCTCCATCCAGGTTTTTTCATTCAGCTTTCTACAAAAACCTCACCGGACATTGCTGAAACAAAGTATATCAAAAAGGAGGGAGAGAATGAAAAACCAAGAGAACTATTTTGATGGCATAAATGAGACAAAGATATACTATCAGACTTGGACACCAGACAGCCCCAAAGGCCTGATCCTTGTCATTCACGGTTATGGAGAACATTCCGGGCGTTACATGAATGTGGTGGATACGTTGGTGCCCGACGGGTACACAGTGTGGGCCCTGGATAACAGGGGACATGGCAAGTCCGAAGGTCGGCGGTGTCACGTCAATAGATTCACTGATTTTTTGGAGGATGTCCAAATATTTGAAAAAATCGCCAGAGGGGCACATCCGAAATTACCGGTTCACGTCCTTGGTCATTCAATGGGCTCTCTGATAGCCAATCACTATGTATCCAGTCGGGAGGCACAGAATTATAAATCACTTACGCTTTCCGGGACCGGGGCAGCACCCGGACCGGCAATCAACGCAATTCTCGTGCTTATCTCCAATATTTTATCTGCGATTGTACCCCGATTGTCTCTTGCGTCAGGCTTGGATCCAAACTTCATCAGCTATGATCAAAAGGTTGTTGAGGCCTATGTGAATGATCCGCTGGTTGAGAACAAGATTACCACCCGTTTGGGAAGTGAGATGATGGCTTCTCTACCCAAAATGATACCGGCAGCAGCCAAGCTTGAGATTCCGACGATGATGCAGATCGGGTCGGAGGATGAGTCGTTCCATCCGGATAGCTGGGACAAGCTATTTGCAGCGATCGGCGTCGAGGATAAAGTTTTTAAGAAATATGAAGGCTGCAGACACGAAGTCTATAATGAGATAAAAAAAGAGGTTCCACTCGGCGATTTGAAGGAGTGGCTCAACAAACACAATTGAGTGTTGCCTCTCGAATATGGGCCGATCAAGTTCCAGCCAATTCGAGAGCCACCAATTTGAAAGCTGACAACACAACCTGTTAAATACCTTATGGAGTGATCAATGGAAGATAGTTTTGCCATAAGTCCCAAAGAAAAAAAGGAAAAGAACAAAGAAATCCTGCGCTCCAAAGGAGAACTCTAAAACTGGGAAGCGATCTGGTCAAAGTTTTTCCTTTGTTCTCTGATGATTTCAGGTATCGCCAGATTGTAGGGGCATTTTGCCAGGCATTCTTCGCAATCCGTGCAGTTGTCTACACTTTCCATGGCGCCTTTGGACAAGGCGACAGCCACATTCGGGGCGAGACGTGCTGCCATGGAACGGAATATCATGACGTCGGAAATCTGGACTTCCTGTTCGCAGGGGAGACAGTAACGGCAGCGGTGGCAAAAATCCTTTCCCAGGTCTGTACGTATTCTTTCGATCTCATCTTTATCTACCTGGCTGAGGGATTGAGGAGATTCATAGAGAGCGAGTATCTCATCCAACTCTTCTCGCGTGCTGATCCCGGGGATAGGCACAATATCCGGATATTGTTGCAGATATTTAAAACAGAGAGCGGCACTCTCCAACAACCCACCTCCCAGCGGCTTCATTGCGATAATCCCCATGTCGAATTCCCTGGCCACTTGAAATAGCTCGTCCAGGGGCTCTTTCTCGATGAAGTTGAAAGGGAATTGAATGGTTGAAAACAGACCGGTCTGGCAGACCCTGACCGCCGTATCGATGTTATGGGAGCTGAATCCAATGTGCTTAATCTTTCCGACAGCCATGGCCTCTCTGACCGCCTTCATCGCACCATCAGGGGCCAGTACTTGCTTCAATTCCTCATCGGTTGCGATATTGTGGAACTGGAACAGGTCAAGATAATCGGTCTGCAGGTTATCAAGACTGCGGGCAATGTGCGCCGCTGTTCCTTCAGCGTCTCTCTTGAGTGTTTTAGTGGCAATGATAACTTTATCCCGCACTGAACCCAGGGCGGCTCCGATTTTCTTTTCGCTGTCGGCGTACATGTTGGCCGTATCAAAAAAGTTTATACCCTTGTCAAAGCAGTAACGAACGATGGCGACGCCCTCTTCGAAACCCAATGGTATGATTGGTATGCCGCCGAATCCTAACTCTGAAACCTGAAGTTCGGTTTTGCCAAGCCTGATTGATTTCATATCTTAATTCTCCTTTGGAGTTTGGTTTGTAATTTTTAAGCTGTTAACGTCCATTGATTGACCTGAAGGTGGCACCACTTCTTTTTCAAATTGGTAATTGACTGCTAAAGATTTCATCCTGGTTATTATATTGTCAACTCCGATTTGGGAAAAAGGAGAGCTGCTCTCTGGCTTCAAAAAAGGGAATTCCTATCATCAGGAGATTGCTGCTTTCTTTGTCAGACCTTTTGTTATATTCTTCACTTTGTATTGACGTAGGGATCGTTCATAAATAACTTCACATAATCTATTTGCAAAAGCCCCAAAAACACTGGACATTTTGCGAACAGAATGTGAAGTAATTTATGAGCCGACCCATAGATGGGAAATAATACGCCTTTATGTGAGCAGACAGTCCCCTGCTTGCAGAATTTAAGAACTTTTGATCCAGAAAAACGAGGTGTAAACATTGTATCCTCAGAAATGGTAAGACGATGGATTTCGAATTAGGGAAAAAAATCATTCAAAATATATCTAACGTGATGCTGGGAAAAACCGATGCGCTTGAACTCCTGATGGTGGCTTTCCTTGCTGATGGTCATGTTTTACTGGAAGATGTTCCAGGTGTCGGCAAAACATTGGTAACCAAGTGTCTGGCAAAAAGTATGAAGGGGTCATTCAAACGAATCCAGTTTACCCCCGATCTATTACCGGCTGATATTACTGGATTCAATGTTTATGATCAGCAGAGCGGGCAGTTCAGATTTCAACCAGGACCGGTTCTGACTAATATTCTGCTGGCAGACGAGATCAATCGTGCGATTCCCCGCACCCAATCCAGCCTTCTCGAAAGCATGGAGGAACGCCAGGTGAGCATTGACGGTCAGACCATCCCGCTTCCAAAACCATTTTTAGTCCTGGCAACACAAAACCCCATTGAACTTGAGGGGACATTCCCTTTGCCAGAGGCTCAACTGGATCGTTTTTTACTTAAGGTCAGGCTGGGTTATCCCAACAAGACAGAGGAAATGGCAATATTGGAAAGGTTTCAGAAAGAGGACCCTTTTATGACCCTGGAGCCCGTTGCCAGCCCTGAAGAACTTTCCAGCCTGCAGCAACAGCGCAAGGAGATCAAGGTGTCGTCTCAAATTCGAGAATATATTGCAGACATTGTTTCTGCCACCCGCAACCATGCTAGCTTGCGTTTCGGATCGAGCCCGAGAGGATCACTAGGATTGATGAGAGCAGGCCAGGGACTCGCAGCCTTAAGAGGACGAGTGTATGTACTCCCTGATGACATCAAAGAGCTGTTAATACCTGTTCTGGCCCATCGTATTATTTTGAGTGAGGAGGCAAAACTCAGCGGGGAAAGCCCTGAGTTTATCCTTGAAGGAATTATCTCCCAGATTCCGGTACCGATCTAGAAAATTGGGGTAAGAAATATGAGACCGGATTTAGAACCTCGCACATCTGCCTTCACAATTACGTTTGTTCAGGTAATCATTTTTGTTTTCCTGTTTTTTTCCCTGCTTTATGGGGTGCCGGAATTAACCCTGTTTACACTTATTATCCATACAATGGGCATCGTTTCTTACCTTTGGAGCCGAGCAAGTGTGAAACATGTCAAATGCAAAATAACCCTTAGCAAGAAAAAGCTGTTTCCGGGGGGGAAGCTGAAGTTAGATATTTGGGCGATTAACTCGAAATTGCTCCCGGTCCTCTTCAAAGTGAATTTTTTTGTTCCCGGTGCAATTTCGGGATCTGATACGGATCAATGGATCAGTGAGGAGATAAGTCTGCTCTGGTATCAGCAATCCTTCTTTTCCAGGGAATTCTTCCCCAAAAAGAGGGGCGTATACAACCTTGGTCCTCCGCAACTGAGGGTGGGGGACCCCTTCGGATTCTTTTTGAGGATGAAAAAGGAGAGAAACCGGTCTGAGGTCATTGTTTATCCACGTATTATTACCATCCGGCCTGTCACTGTCCCCAAAAAGGAGTTCTTTGGTATTCCAGGCGCACAAAGTCCGGTGGAAGACCCGATATTTGTTTTCGGAACACGGGATTATCAACCGGGAACGCCTTCACGACGAATTCACTGGAAGGTGAGCGCACGGCACAATCGCTTGCAGGAAAAGCTTTGTGAGCCCGCAGAGCAGGAAAAACTGCTCATTCTTCTGGATGTTGATCAATTTGAGAATGAACAGGCAAGGGATGATTTTGAAAGAACTTTGGAAGTGATTGCCTCCCTCGCTCTTCAGATGGATCGCCGGGGCATCGCTGTGGGATTCGTTACTAATGGCAAGATCCCGGGAGGACGGTCAAACATTACCCCCATCGCAAGAACTCCCCAACAATTGGAGTTCATACTTGACTCCCTCGCCAGGATAAGGTTTGAGAAAATCGGGCCGCTAACGGATCTCCTCTCGAGAGGTTATCAGATACCATCCGGTGTCAGCAGTATCTGTTTTGCCTGCGGCAGGAGCAGCCAATTGCGCGCTACCAATGCCTTTTTGAAAAATAGAAACATTCCTGTTCGATTTGCCTTAGCACAGAAAACCACTGCTTGTGAGAAAACCAACCGTCTGCAAGACGAAGATATATTCTATCTGGATGACATCCTGGTCCCGGAGAACCGATAAAGATGATACACCGTAAAAATATTCTTCTGATATTGTCATCCGGCGGGATGATGTTATGTTGGTTTTATGGGTGGACATCTTTTGTCTTTGCCAGCCTGTCTCACAAAATGATTCCTTTGCTGGAAACCGCAGTGATTCTTTTTTTGGCAACCATCATCACTTACATTCACAATCGGAAATCATGGCGTTGGATATATATCATCGGCCTGCACCTGTCAGGGATTTTGTATTCATCCTTCTGGCTCTATCATCGTTATTACAAGCTTGAGTCTTTTTTCTGGGACCTGAATTGGATAACGGATTTCTTTTTACTCGAGCGGACACTCAGCGACTGGATCACTTTCGTTCTGCTTCCTCTGTGCGGCTGGATAGTCTGGTTCTGCGGGACAAGGTTATGGACAAAACCGACCGAGCAAACAACAATCAGGAGTCGTTTTGATTGGGGGCTGACTTTTTTTCTTTCTCTGCTGTTGGTCAAATTGGTCATTGAGATGAAAGGTGGTTCCATTCCGATGGATCATTCAATCAAAGAGCCTTTATTCTCCTTTATGATACTGGGTCTTTTTTCATTGGGTTTTGTCCGCACAAGAAGCACATCTCAACAGGAAAATGTCACCTATCTCAAGGGGGTTGGGATTATCCTGAGTTTTACGTTTGTCATTTTGATGCTGGGAGGTGGGCTGTTTATTCTTTTTTTACCGCAACTTCAATCCTTTGCCGAGGCAGGTATAGAGCTGCCTGCAACCATGAAAAGTGCCATGCTGCAAGTCCTGGTTCCTTTTATGAGAATGATCACGAAAATGGCTTCAAGACAATCCACATCACAAATTCAAGAGAGGACCCATTTTTCTACCAATAATGTTTCGACCAACGATGGGGCCAATCTCATAAACGGACCTGTTGCAGACCCCGGCATCTTTTTTTATCTCTTTGCTGGCGTTATAGTTGTGATACTGCTGGCTATAGCTGGTTTCATAATTCTACGTCTCCTGAAATGGATTTTTTCAAGAACAGTTCTGGAAGTCGATCAGAAAAAGGGGATCTGGGAACTGCTACTATCCTATATTTACACTGTAAAGGCCTTCTTTTTATCTCTCTCCATCAAAATCATAAAGAGGCCCGATACCGCCTCTGCAGCAGAAAAATATTTTAATTTCCTCCTGCGTTGGGGCCGGATCAGCGGCTTGAAACATACTGCTTCAGAAACACCAAAAGAGTACGGGAGTCGACTGGGAGATCGATTTCCAAAAATCGAAAAAGAGATTGGACTTATCGTCCATATACACGATGAAGCTATTTACGGATGCATTCCCGTTGATCAAAGTCGAATATCAAGCGCAAGGCTTGCTTTAAGGAAGATTCGTAGCCCTCTCCTGTGGTTCGCCCGCATAAAATTTCTCTGTTTTCAGAACCGTTCTTAAAGGGATCAAGCAATAGCCCGGGTCTTCCATCCCTGCTCACCAAAATAATCCATTTGACCACTTTGGCCTTGAGCATAAGTCAGGGCAATCGCATGACTTTCCCTCGTCATCATTGCGTTAGCGCTATTGTTGGCATTGAGAGGGAGGTTACTCAAAATTAATCAAATTGTGCCCGTTTTATGCTGAATTAAGTAAATGTGCATGGTGCAAGCAGTGGCCGATATTCCGCGTCATTGTTGGAATTTTCATGCGATTGCCCTGGAACATGGGTGTTCATCCATTGCATTTCAGCATAATATGTGGGAATCTGTTGATAGATTTGATGGATCACCGATGGGAGGATGCTTGTTTACCGCTATGAATTCATAAGTTCCCGTGATCCAGACACTCTCGAACGGTCTTTCTCATCTGAACCTGGTGGCCTTACCGGAAGGCCAGGTGATCTTTTAATACCTCGCCGCTGGCGACGGGGTCACTCATTATTGAGAAAATTGAATATAAGAGGAGGGAAGAAAAAATGATGACTCTGTTTCAGGAAATGGAATTTTGCGGGTTCACCCTGCGGAATCGAACCGTTCGTTCTGCTACCTGGACAGGACTGGCTGCAGAAGATGGTCGTTGTACAGACAGGCTGATCGATTTCTATGAGCAGTTTGCTGAAAATGAAGTCGGACTGATTATCGCCGAGCTCACCTATATCATGCCGAATGGCCAGGCAGTTCCCAGTCAAGTCGGAATCGCCAATGATGAGATGCTTCCTGCTTTACGGCAACTGACTGATCGCATTCATGCAGCCGATAGCAAAATAGCAATGCAAATTGCCCACTGCGGTGCTCAGACCTTGTTGAAGCTGGACCCGGTTTGGGGGCCGTCTGATGTTGCAAATACTGCTTTTGAATGTACCCCGCAAGCCATGAAACTGGATGAAATCCAGAAGTGTGTTCAGGCCTTTGCCGACGCGGCTGATCGTGTAAAAAGAGGAGGGTTTGATGCCGTTCAGATTCAGGCCGCTCATGGTTGGTTGATCAGCCAGTTTCTCTCCCCTCAAAAAAACAAACGTACAGATGAATACGGGGGTCCGATCCAGAACCGCGCAAGATTTCTTTATGATGTGTATGCGGCTGTAAGAGGGAAGGTTGGAAGCGAGTTTCCAGTTATAGTAAAACTAAACTGTCAGGATTTTGTTGAGAATGGAATGCAGGAAGACGATGCACTGCTTGTTACTGAACAGTTGGAAAGCATGGGACTAAATGCTATAGAGATCAGCGGGGGGACACCAGAGGCAGGATCACTTAGCGCTGCTCGGCTGAATATCAGCCAGGTTACAGAGGAAGCGTATTTTGCATCACAGGTAAAAAAGATCAAAGAGCGCCTTTCCATTCCTGTAATTATAGTCGGAGGAATACGCTCCCTTACTAAAGCGCGCGAAATTTTAGATACAGGGGTTGCCGATCTTGTTTCCTTTGCCCGTCCTCTTATTAGAGAACCTGGCTTGATAAAACGCTGGAAGGAAGTGGACCCGTCCAAAGCGCTCTGCATTTCATGTAATAACTGCTATGCCACAGCAACGACTTCTGACGGGCTTCACTGTGCAGTTGAACAGGCAGAAAAGATGAAAAAGCTGGCGCAATCAAAAAATAGCGAATTGATTTCAAACGAACGGAATTTTGTTTCTGCCATCAGGAAAAGGCTGGAATAGCGACAAGACTGTTGGGGGTTTTCTTACTAAAAATCATTTTCTTCAAAGATATTGAAAATCTGTTTATTAAAAAAAACTCGAATCAGGATTGGATAACTTAAGATTTATATTAATAACTCAATTTGAATATCAAGTACACTTTACGAAAGAATCGGAGATTTGCGATTGATATTTACAATGCGGGATTCTCGAAACGTTTGGAAAAATTGAACTGATCGTTACACAGCAGAATTAAGGATAGCCAATTTTGCTAAACAACCCAACTACTATAGTAGTTTACACCGTTTTCCTCTGATCTACCTTGTTTTTTCTCCTTAATTAGCCTAAATTACCGGAAGAAATCGATTATTGAGTTTTTTCTGTTCCGCCCGGAAAAAACATCTGTCAACTACGGTCCCTACAAACTTGTACCTGTGATTTCGGGAGTACAAAGACAAATGGATTGGCAACCAACAAAAAGCTTCTTCTATTCAATCGGAAAATAGTGAAGCACTCAAGAAGATAAACCTCGTTTTTTCCAAATTCGGATATGACGAATGTAAAAACACACTAGATGCGAATACGGTACAAGATAAGCTTTCCCAACGTCATTAGAAATACAAACTAAGCACAACCAAACTTGCCAATGCAGATCAGAATATCGACAAATTAATTGACACTATCGCCAAATTGAAGGAACGACAATAAAAGTTGTTTGCCAGACTCGAACTGGATTTTTTAGATGAGAATGCCTTGAGATATAGGTTGTCAAAGCTTGAAGCTTTTCAAAAGATCAAACAATAATTCCAAAACCTAACTACCGAAGTTAATCTACTCAAGGAGAAGCTGAAAGATAATCCCGAGTTCATTGAGCTCAGCAAGGAAGAGATCGCAAGCCGAAAATTATCAGCACAAGAAGACGCAGAGCGATTCAATGATATCGTGGAGGTAATTCAAGATAAAAAACTGAAAGTAGGCCAGGCCAAACAATCTCAGAAAACTGAAATAGCCATAGAAGAGGTAGATACCTGTCGGGACCATATTCGGCGTAACAAGGAGGACGCTTTATTTTCTGTAGCAGGCAATTTTTTATTTAGTCAGGTGGAATTAGAATTTGAAACCAAGGCGGCAGCCACCGGTCATTCAAGAGCCTGATAGGCTTTTCTCCATCTTTACCAATGGTCAATATTCTCTCAAAGTTGACCTATAGGTGGCAACAAAACAATCGGAGTTCAGAGCATATCTAAAGTAAGCATGAGGATAATTATGTGATCCTTTCAGTTTTGTTGTTTTATGTTTCTCCTTTGCTAGAAAGCCAACCCAGCCTGGATAAGCATTTGCTTAGTTTAGAAAATTTTTTTCAGTATCTCTATCAAAAAGGAACCCGCCTGAGAGGCCATATCTAACCTGGATTTTCAGTAAAAAATTAGAACAGAAAAAATTTGCGGCGTGAATTATATAATTAAACATTGGCGAGGAGAATTATCCCTTAAAGTATCATTCTGGCAAAATGTCGTTGTTTTCAGTTTTGTTACTAATCTGATAAATATAGTTATTTCCAAATTTATACCTATTGAAAACCCTGTCACATTAGCCAAAGTATCATTATCCTATTTGATAGCAGAAGCACTTATCATTTATCCTTGGCAAATAGTAGGTCTGTGGCGTTCATGTATACGTCATATTGTTGTAGTAAAAAAGGTTTTCTGGGCCCGTTTGATACAAGGTATTGTTATTGTGGGGTTATTCGCGACAGTAGTGAGCATTAACCGGTCTTGGATCGTTTACAAGACCTTGTTTCAATTAGGTTTTGGTGAAGCTCAATATGATAATTTTGAGGTTAAACTAGTTAACAATGATTTATACATCCAAATACAGGGTAATTTAGGTTTTGGAATATCTGATGATGTGAGAATAATTCTTACAGAAAAACCCGATATAAAAGGAATCATCCTAAATAGTGGCGGAGGTAGAATATACGAAGCACGCAAATTATCAAAATTGATAATTGATCACAAATTAAATACATATTCATTCAAAGAATGTTTTTCTGCGTGCACAATTGTATATATTTCTGGCAAAAAAAGGTATTTAGGTGAAGGTGCAAATTTAGCGTTCCATAAATATTCAACCCACAAAAATGGACTCGATGCAATTATTGACATAAAAGAAGAGCAACGAAAGGACCTCAAATTATTTAAATTTAGAGGAATCGAACAAAAATTCTTAGAACAAATTTATAGCGCTGCCAATGATGATATTTGGCTCCCAACTGTAAACGAATTGCTCAAATCTGGTGTCGTCCATAAAATTATTGATCAATCAGCGATTGCTCCAATTGAATATACAAAGAAGAAAAATGTCAAAGAAAGTAAAAATGTGTTTGCTGAAATGCCTTTTTATAAGGCCTTAAAAAAAATTGATCCAAAGTTGTACAACGACATTAACACAAAACTTCACGAACAGATAGCAAAAGGGGCATCCCAAATCGAACTGAATAGAACTGTAGCTAGTTCTATTAGCCCTTTAATGCTTAAAATGCTTCCGAAATCGAGTGATGAAAATTTGATAAAATTTTTTCGTATGGCAGTTGACGTTATGAAAATTTTTGAGAATAAAGAACCCATTCTTTGTCTCAAATTTCTTTATCCAAAAGAGTATGGGAAAACAGAGATTTTAAAATTTCTCCCAGAGACATACTCTGAAACGATGTTGAAAATATTTGAAGACATATTAGTCAACGCAGATAAAAATAACGATTCCATTGTTAATCCCGAATTTGCGGAAAAAAGCGGTGAAGATGTATTAGAATTACTTGGAGATAATTTGACTAATCTTCAAAATGAAAACTTGAAGAATACAAAAGATTACAGTAATCACTGTAATGCACTTATCAAATACTACTCCCTTGTATTTGATAAAGACAAAAAAGAAGCGGGAAACTTACTCCGGTATTTGATCTCAAATAAATGATGTAAAGAGTTTCCGTCAGATTAGTGACTCTTTAACCACTCTAATCAAAACAGTGAAAATCCACCTAAAAAACCTTGATTTTTGTCATGACTGTGGGGGGCTACTTCACGTATCCGGTTTGCAAGATGATGAGATGTGGCGATATGTCAAATTCCCATCGGTATAGGTTGATCCTTTACAGCTAGAAATCAAATTTCCAATTTACACCAAAGTATGTATTTGATCCCTTTTTAGTACCACTTGAATCTTTAACATAATCATAAAAACCAATTTCAGGCGTTATAAAAATAGCTGATGTCCATTTTATTGGAAGCTGAACATAAATCGCCGTTGTTTCATCTTCTTTGTCTCCGGAAATGCCGCTTTTATTAGATTGACTACCATAACCTGTTTCAAAACTAATAGTTTCGCTAATGGTTAAACTACCAACCAATATAAATCCAGTTGTTGTTGCGTTGGTTAGACTGTCAGTCGATGCATCATAAGTAGCTGTAGTTGAACCGCCTTCCAGCCATTGACCGTAATTTCCGGGATTGGTTGAAGAAATGATATTGAAAGCAAATTTTGTCGCTCCGAGCTTTACCCTAGCAAAAGCACCCATTACCGAAGCGGATACAGAAACAGATTTTGTTGTACTTTCGCTTTTAAAACTTTTAGTACCATATACGACACCGCCACTCAAACGACCGGCTGTAAAGTCGTATCTGGCTTCAATTGCGGGTAAAGAAGTCGTTGTATTCCCTAAACCTACAGTATCATATGCATTTGGCTTTACAGCTGAGAACATCAATCCTATTTTTGTTTTGAATAATATTTGTGGATTACGGCCAGTGTATAGCCCTCCTACGTTTAATAGTGCTCCTCCACCATTATGGGTCTGATTTGAGATAACAATATTTGCAGGAGTATAATGTTGACCTATCATTAAATGGCCGTATTCGGTTTTCCATCTTCCAAACAGCTTTCTAAGATTTGGAGTAGATCCATACTCGAAACCGGCATTAAACTCATCATTTTTAATTTTTGCGCCAATTCTACTGTTGCTGTTCATATCTAAGCTCATGTTGGAGCGATCTTTGCCAGTTGAAGATGCTTCTTTTGAAAAATTGTCCTGGAAAGTTGACAATCTTACGCTCCCATAAAAGTCCCATTCAGATTCTGCACAAACAGGTCCCGCCATTAAACAGACAGTTACACCAATTAAACAGATTTTTAAGGTTTTTTCAAACATAGCATTTTCTCCTTAGCTTGTTGAAAAATTACTAAATCAATTCAATAATACAATCTTTTCCATATCGATCATCTGGATATAATTACTTCAACTCATTCTGATATCTCCAGAGGAATTAGTTTTCTTAATTCCGCTTGAAGGGCAGTCTATATCTATTTTATTACTAAAAAAGCACTCTAGAGAACCATTTAATTGTTACTTTTATTTTATTGTTGGATCCAGATCAAGGGTTTTAAATACGTTCAGTACCGATTTTAATTTCCCATAATTGTATGTTTCTCCCGATAGTTCAATTAATTTTCCTTCTTTAGCAATTATATGAAAGACTGATTTCCTAGAAACCCAACGAAATTTATATTCGGTTTTAATCTCATGAGCTTTGTATTTCCCATAATTTTCTATAGGTACATTCGACAGGATTTTAATACTTAATCCACGTTTTGCAAATTTCTTTATAATTTTATCTTCATGTCCCTGTAAAACTTTATTTAAGCTAGCGTTTTCCGGAATTTCAAAAATTCTAACTTTCAAAATTTTTGACGCAGGAGAATCATAAAACTTACCCTCAAATATTTCGTTATCCTCCAATGCATACATGTACATTGTTTTGTCGTAATCAAAAGAGAACGAAGGTGAAGCAGTACGAACAAACTTACCATCCTTGGCCATTCCTTCTGCTGGGGTTAGTTCTTTATTCTTTGCTGTCATAATCTTTGACTGTTTCTCAACTTCTTCTGATGCAATTGAAATTTTAATAATCCAGCCCATAACACTCAGGTATTCATCCTTGGTTTCATGAGAGCCTTCAGGATTACGATATAAATAACGGCAAATTTTATAATTTGCGGACATCTGGATAGTTTTTCCCTCAATCAGCTCTGTACACAGTTTGTTATTTTCAATTGAGTATTGACCAGCAATCTGGTTGGCATTTTCTGGAAATTTTCCATTTATATATGCGCTAAATTCAATAATTTCTGAATTTTTAGAATATTTAACACCAGTTGTCCCACCCCAAACCGTTGCAAGAAGAGTTTTCCCAATAATCTCATCTTTGATCTCTAAGCCTGTCAACCGGTTCTTTTTAGATATTATTTTTAAATCAGACATTTTACCAGGTACGCCAGCCTTAAGTAGACCTCCTGCAAACCGTTTTACCACTTCCAGATTGTTAAAATGAAGAAAAAAGAATTGAGCTACCGCAATATGTCCTAAATATCCCCTTGCTCGACCATCCTTTTTAATTTTTTTCCATCGAACTTTTACATCTTCCGTATGTCCCAGGATTGCAGAAACAGCTTGTGCTAATCCATAATACAAACTATTGTCAGGAGCATACCGAATTGCTCGTTTAACTAATTCATTTGATTCCTCCATGTGATCAAGACTGAATTGAGCAAGCGCCAAATAATAAAAATATTCTGCTGGATGATTTGGATTCAACTTCTGATAATTTTCCAAATATTCAATTGCCTTGTTCGGTTTTCCAGCATGAATCAAGGCCTTTCCCATGGTTAGGTTCGCATCAACACTATTAGGCTCAAGTTCTATTGCTTTCTGAGCATCAATAAGGGCTTCTTCAAATAAAAAGTTTTTAGCATTAATGTAGGAGGATAGACTCAAAGCGGACGAATTGGGATTTTTCATGGCTGTTTCAAGATTTAACTTTCCTGTTAGAGATGAATCGATAGCATTTTTAAAACCAACCGATACATGCCAATCAGGGCCAAAACGGGGGGGGCCATTATATAGAATCATTGCCAGAGCACCATACGCCCGACTGTAATTAGGATCTAATTCAATAGCTTTTCTGAAAAGATGAGCTGCTTTAGTGTAACCTTCAGGCGTTTCGAGTTGATAATAGGCCCAACCTTTTAGAAAGTTATCGTAGGCCTCAACACTATCAGTGTCTACTTTTGTGAGGCTTTTAGTCTGATCTGCCGTTAATTTTATTTTAAGCTCAGTAAAGATCTTTCGATTTATCTGGTCTTGTAGGCCGAAGATGTTGTGCATCTCCCCATCATAGCGTTCTGCCCATAAATGATAACCTGTATTTGTGTCTATCAACTGAGCGTTAATTCGTACCTGATTATCGATTCTTCGTACACTTCCTTCCAAAACATAACGAACTCCCAGTTTTTTTCCAACTTCTTTAATATCAATCGATTTTCCTTTGTACACGAAGGTGGAGTTACGAGCGATTACTAACAAATTCTTGATTTTAGATAGGTCAGTGATTATATCTTCAGTTATACCATCAGAAAAATATTCGTAATCCGGATTACCGCTCATATTGTTGAAAGGCAAAACAGCGATGGAAGGCCTATCAGGTAAAGTAACCACTTTCTTTTCCACGGAAGCTACTTCAGTTGGAGGCGAGCGTAAATACATATTCCAGATTGCAACGGCAATAGTTCCAACAATAACAAACACCACAGTGGCTAAAATGGTTTTACTTCTCTGTTTCGGTTGCGCTTTATTCTCACCGATTACTTTGCCAGCATCTTCCGGTTCGAGCAAAACTCGATACACTCCCAGCGGTTCAGCAATATTTTTAACTGTATGCTCTCCAATATATTCATATCCAAATTGCAACTTTTTTCGAACATGATCAAAAACAGTCCTGGTGATACAGATGCCTCCCCCCTTGGCTAGACTCTCTACACGGGCTGCAATGTTGACCCCATCACCATAAATCCTCTCGCCATCTTGGATCACATCTCCAAGATTAATCCCGATACGAAACTCCATCCTACGTTCTTCAGGTAGTTCAGCGTTCTTGGCCTTGAAGTCCTTCTGGATTTCTACAGCACACTGCAGAGCATCGATTATACTGGCAAATTCGGAGAGGACGTTGTCTCCAGGTGAGTCCACTACCCGTCCTCTATGGTCTTGGATTAGTGTGCACATAGCCTCACGGTAAGTGGTAATGGTGCGAACTGTCTCCATCTCATCCTCACCCATCAAGCGACTATAACCTTTGACATCTGCAGTTAGAATAGCGGTTAACTTACGTGTAAAATTTTGATTAGCCATGTTGGGGCTTTTCCATTTATAGAGAGCTCAGTTTAATAGGAATGGTGAGTATTTCTTTGTCTGTTTGGAAAAAAACTTGGCTATTGGGCTCAGGCAAGCTGCAAAATATGACAGCCTAATGACTGACGACTGCCTCCTAGTACCTTGGTTTGAATATTCTATACTCAATTTGGCAATTTAAGCTGCCTTTTGGGAAACATCAAACTGTTCAATTGAGGCAAGATATAATGTTCGAACCTCTTCACGCTTTAATTGAGCGTTTT
>Ga0233437_1001021_pt1 | contig 55218 bp, 59 predicted proteins | sample SI_122_August201_FD_182714 | JGI IMG/M metagenome (GOLD analysis project Ga0233437, IMG submission 182714) | Seawater microbial communities from Saanich Inlet, British Columbia, Canada - SI_122_August2016_200_MG | ecosystem: Environmental > Aquatic > Marine > Inlet | place: Canada: British...
ACATGGCGCGGGTGATGAGCTGTTGAAAGGCGTCGCTAAGCGATTGAGGAATCTTGTACGTGAAAGCGACACCGTAGCGCGCATGGGAGGGGACGAATTCACGCTGATCCTGCCGGATTCCGTGGCCAACGTTGGTGAGAGGATTGTGGAAATCTTCCAGAAGCCATTTGTACTCGGTGGCCACGAGCTGAGCGTCACTGCCAGCGTAGGGATTTCTACGTACCCGGTCGATGGCCGCGATGCTGAAACCTTAATGAAAAATGCGGATAGTGCTATGTATTCGGCCAAACGAAACGGGCGGAATAGCTACCAGTGCTATTCTCCGGGTGTGTAATAGAGGATTGACGCTCGCTTTCTCGTCTGAAGCTGTGCCGAGAGCCCTAGAGAACCGCAGACTCTGTGATCGTGTCGGCTACATCATCAGTTGGTTGAATTGGATCAAGCACGCGGCTCATCGACGCGATGGCTACTTCGACCATGGCATCATCAGGTTCGCCTGTTGTGATCTTCTGTAGCCACAAACCTGGTTGCGCCAATGCCTTCACCCACCAGAGATGGTAATTCCTCCCTGAAAAGCGAAGCGCCTCGTACGATACGCCAGCGACCACCGGTAACAATGCCAGCCGGGAGAGAATCTTTATCCACAGAGCCGGATTGCCGGCTAGTGAGAAGATGAGGATGGCGATCACGAAGACCGTCATCAAGAAGGCGGTTCCGCACCGAGGGTGCAGTGTGGTATGTTTCTGCGCGTTCTCCACAGTCAGCTCTTCGTCCGCCTCGTAGGTATAGACGACTTTGTGTTCTGCACCGTGGTACTGAAATACGCGGTGAATATCCTTCATCCTGGAGATTGCGATCAAGTAGATGAAGAAGAATCCCATGCGGATGACGCCTTCAACCAAATTGAAGGCAATCGAGTTCCCTGATGTGAGACCCGGAATGAAACCAGTGAGATAGAGAGGAAGGATCATGAATGCGCCGATCGCAATGATAATGGCAATGGCAAATGTGACAAATGTGCCGCCCTTGCCCATCTGCTCATCTTCAGGGAATGCCAATTCAGTGGACAGGTTCAACGCACGTAGTCCCAATGACATCATGTCATAGAGACGGAAAAGACCACGCAGAAAAGGGATGCGTCCAAGTTTCTTGAACCTAAATCGTGCGGGCAAATCTCTGACGAGGATTTCGCCATCTGATTGACGACGAACGGCGACCGCTATTCGGTCGCCGTTCTGCATCATAACACCCTCGATAATGGCTTGTCCGCCGATTACCGGTTTCACTAGGCGTCTTTCTGGTCTTCGGTGTACTTACGGTTGAATCGTTCGACACGACCTTCTGTATCGACGAATCGCTCTTCACCCGTATAGAAGGGATGACACTTGGAACAGATGTCGACTCTCATCTCTTCAACGGTCGACGTGGTCTCAAATACATGACCACAACCGCAATGCACCTGAGCGTTTATTTGCTTTGGATGAATTCCCGTTTTCATGGATCCTCCGGATTGCGTTTAACGCTTGGAGTACTGCTCGCTCTTTCGCGCTTTGCGTCGGTTAATCTTCTTGCGTTCGACTTCTCTCGCATCTCGCGTAAGGAGTCCGGCCTGGCGCAATGGCAATCTGTACTCTTCCGTAACGCCAAGTAGTGCTCGCGCAATGCCTAGCCGGATTGCTTCCAGCTGCCCGGTGTAACCTCCACCGCGTACGCGTGCCATGACGTTATACTTCCCGACCGTTCCAGTTGAGTAGAACGGCTGCTTCAGATTTTTCTCCAGATACTCGACTACATGCAAGAATGGGGCAAAATAAACATCTGCGGGACGCCCGTTAACCGTGAGCGTTCCTTCCCCTTCAGAGAGATACACGCGTGCTGTCGCCGATTTGCGACGACCAACTGCATGAATCGCTCCGTTAACTCTCTTGGGTAATCTTCGAATTTGCTGTTCCACGAAGAATACACACCTCCTGAATTCGAAACACGAATGAACTTGCGAATGATAGCCAAGGTGCCAAGGACTTTCAATGCGTAGCGCCAAGCACATTTCCGCTTGGTCCCAAGTTGGGACCAGGCACGTTGCCATTGTCACTTAGTGCGCCCTCATGAGGATCAACCTGCTATTGAATCTGCTAATAGAGCCAGCGGATCATCGATTGGAGGAATGAACTCTCCATGCGTTTCATCATCCATCGTTCAGATACGCGCTTATTGAGGAAAGACATGGAAGGGAAACTGTGCTGCAAGAACATGATCTTGGACAGTCTCATTTTGTTCTGAATGGCTAGACCCCATTCGTTGATCATCTCGCCTGCACCGTGTCCGATAATGCGCACGCCGTAAATCCGCCCTGCTTTACTCACATAGGCTCTGACAGAGCCTACGGCCATGCCTTCTGCAATCGCGGCGCCATAGTCCTCGTATTTCTCTTCATGAACCTCGTAGGGAATGTCAGCCTCTTTCAGCTCTCTTTCTAACCAGCCGACATGCGCAATCGGTGGATCTGTGAACACAGTCCAGGGAACCACGTACTTGGCATAGTCAAAACGAATGGGCCAAGGCGCAATGGCATTCATTAACGCAATCATGCCTTGATGCATGGCTGAATGAGAGAAGAGGAAGGCTCCGTTGCAGTCGCCTGGTGCGTAGATGGACCGGTGCGTCGTTCGCAATCGAGAATCGACGCGAATTCCTGCTGTTGAGTACTCGACTCCTGCATTCTCTAGCTCGAGACCCGAGTGGTCATGCTGGCGGCCCGCAGCTACGAGAAGCCGCTGCCCTCGGAATGTCTCATTATGATCAGTTTGGAGAACAACTGCGTTGCCTTCGATTCCTACGCGTCGAATGCCTCGGCCGTTGTAGACGGCAATGCCTTCCTTGGCGAAGACATCTTCAAGTAATTTCCCTGCGTCAACATCTCCGTGCGGCAGCAAATGGGAATCGAGATGAAGGATGGTAACCCTTGATCCAAGTCGACTGAATGCTTGCGCCATCTCGCATCCAATCGCACCGCCACCAATAATGAGAAGGCTCTCTGGGATCGATTCCAGATCAAACAGAGTCTCATTGGTTAGGTAATCGATGGAATCCAATCCCGGAATGGGAGGAACAGCCGGTTTTGTCCCCGTGCAGATGAAGAATCGTTTGGCCGTGTGTCTGTGGCTATCGATAGTGACCGTATGAGGGTTGACGAAAGCTGCAGATCCCTTGCCCAGTTTTAAGTCGGTCTTTTCAAACATTTTGGCAGTCTTTCGTTCGTTGATGAAACGTATGTAGCGTTGCAGGGTTTGGAAGGGATCGACTGGATCCGGAATCTTGGCTACATTGGTTAGTGCAAATTCGGAGGCTCTCGTAAACGTATGCCGCACGTAGGCCATTTGTAGCAACGACTTGCTGGGAATGCAGCCGACGTTCATACATTCACCGCCCAAGGCTCGTCGTTCAATCGCCAGCACACGGAGTCCCATGTTGGATGCCATGACGGCCACGGCCATTCCAGCTGGACCAAGTCCTATGACGCCCAAGTCGTAGTCGTATCGCATTGTTCCCCCTATGAGAGCGGTTGATGCCTATGAATACGGCTTTGACAGTATATCGGGCGAGAATATCTGTGCCAGCTTCATGCGGGCATTGGGGCGCGGTGGAGAGATGCGAGATGACTTACACTGCAGGGTGAACTGCAAGGTCGCATCCAACTGGAGGTTGAACATGGAACGAATGATTGCAACGTGCGGACTGATCTGCTCTGAATGTCCCGCCTATGTCAGTACCCAAAATGGGGACACGACAGCATTGGAGGCACTGGCCAAGACCTGGAGCAAGGTGTATGGAACAACATTGTTGGCAGACGATTGCACCTGCAACGGATGCCATTCCGCTACAGGACCGTGGATGTCTCATTGTGCGGAATGCGACATTCGCGCTTGCGGAACTGAGAAGAACGTAACGAGCTGCGCGGAATGCTCTGATTACACGTGCGACAAGCTGACGTCGTTTTTAGAATATGTGCCAGATGCCAAGCTTGTGCTCGATGGGTTGAGAGGTGATGCATGACTTCAGGAAAGTTGCCTTCTTGGATACAACCTATGCGGCGACAGGATCGCCAAATCTCTGACAATGTCCGACTCTGGGAGATTCTTAGGAAGGCGGATGTCTGTCGAATCGCCTTTTGTGCTGAGGGGTGGCCTTACATCATCCCTATGAATTTCGGTTGCCTGGAGGACAGGCTTTATTTCCACAGCGCAGCTGCTGGCACAAAACTCGACCTGCTCAAGGCGAATTCCAATGTGTGTTTTGAAGTTGAGATTAACGTTGAAATCATCCCAGGCAAAGAAGCCTGTGGGTGGTCTGCGAAGTTTCAGAGTGTGATTGGTTTTGGGCACATGTCTATCGTCAAGGATCAAGAAGAGAAACGGGCAGGCATAAAGGCGCTAGTGGCGCAATACACGGATCGAATTGTGCCAGTTCCTGCATTGATACCTGAGACCACAACTATTCTCCGAATTGATATTGAATCGTTGACAGGCAAGGAATCAGTGGGCGATTAGGAACGATACTTCTGTGAGCCAAATGAAAACACCCCGAAGCGTGGGCTTCGGGGTGACCAAAACGGAGCAGGTCCGCTAGGTGAGTTTCTCCGAGCTTACGTCTGGAATGACGACAGGCCCTCCACTGGCTAGCTGCTCAGATACGTTGTTGAGATCAGGTCCCTTCCTTCCGAATGCGAGCACTTCGCCTGAAAGCCTCAAGACGCGTCTGCGCACATCTTCATAGAGGGGTGAGGACGTCGACTTTAGCGTCTCAAGAAGATCGACGATGCTGGCATTTTCTGGCAGGGAAATGCTTTCTTGGCGATCTTCATCAGTCTGAGATTGAGCATTCGGAACCACGATTTGTATCCATCGTTCGCTAGGTGCTGTCATGTTCATCCTCCCCTTTCTGTGTTTGTTGAGCAGATTGGGCGATGGCCTGGATGCAATAGCAGGTAGCTGCGCCAGCGACGAGAAAGCGTCGCCAACGAGGCGGCGTACAGGCAATATCCGTGCGCCGTGTCATTCGTTTCTTATGAGCTGTCTTCCAATCCACTGCCTTGAGGTCTACCATGCTGCTCGCCTCCTGGTTTTCGTGCCCGCACCGTGCGGCTGTGTTGCTCTGCCAAACAAAAGCGCAGGCCGAGGCCTGCGTTCGCTTGTCGGACTCTTGAGCGCTTCTTGTTTCTAGGTGCGCTCAGTCTGTCCGACGATCATTTGGAAGACGCAAAGCAAGGCACGACCGTCAATCAAGTTCACGGAATAGGGCCAGTGCTTTGTCGTCATCATCGTGACAACAGTATACCCTAGGCGGACTCGTTCACAATGGCATCTGTCCCTGGCTAGGTTGTGGAGGGAGGGCGATTAGCACCTTGGCGTTGGGTAGAGAGGACAAGTCGTTCCACTTGCTAGCATGAAAAGCGCGGGCCTCTGTATCCATGCCAAAGACCCTCTACCTGGGAGACCCGCCGCTTTTCGTTCTTAGCCAGAGGATAGACAACTCAGCGTAGCTCAAGGCAGCCTGCTTGCCAAGCAGTCATACAGATTAGATAAGACGCCAGCCCCGAGTGGATTCGGTGCAAGGGCTGCCATGCAGGGCGCGCGACGATTGCCTAAACGATAAATGTGTGTGGGATCATTTCCCCCGGCTCGAGATACTCAATCTCTACCCGCGTAATTCGGATCAGGCAGAAATTCGGATCCTGCGTGCCCTCCCAATGTTCGGTGAGAAATGGGATTTGATTCCCAATTCGCTCAATCACATCAGCGTCTCGGACCATATTGGCAATGCCGCTCACGCGAATGTACCCACTGCTGCAATCTGCGGACAGCGGATAACAAAACTCAACATTCGGATTGCGGAGAATCTGCCGAGATTTTCCGCTACGCGGGCTCGTAGCGATCCAGAACTTCTCCTCTAGATTGAGGAGTGTGATCGGGCGAACGCGAGGTTGATCCCCCTCTGCTGTTGCCAAATACACACATTGTCCCGGCTTGAAACAGGCCCATACCGCCTTCTTGATTTCATCTAGTGTTCTGCTCATCTGTCACACTCCTTTCTGGAGTCCATGCCAGCATACAGGCGTTACCGCCACCTCGCCAAGATACTCCCGCGAGACAGAAGTCCGCAATGCAAGAGTGACTGGCTTCGACAAAGCTTCTGATGAATTCCTGTCAGCCATCCTGAAACATAGTTGGGATAGCCCATGATCGGCATGCCAGACATCATGAGAGTGAGCGCATGTTTCCCGGCACGACCCGAGTGGGGCAGGGCAACCAACTAGCGGTCTCGATGTGCTCCATTTACCTAGGGTTGACGTGCAACGGGAGCGTCAAGAGCATTCTCTGCAATATTAAAGCCGTACTCTGCGATGCGTAGTAGGCTATCCAACGCGATGCTGATTGCGGATGCCTTATCTGGCTGCTTTGCTGAGGCAATACTGCGAGCTGTGGAGAAGAAGTCGTTTTGTTGTTCGCGAAGCTCCAGTACTTGATTGGCAAGATCAGTATCGCGCGCAATGAAAGCATTGACAGCTGATTGAAGCACTTCTCCCGAACCTTCTGATCGTTCGCGGATTGCTTTGGCTACTTCTTTCACTGCTGGAGCCCCCATGGCCAGGGCAGCTTCCGAGATTTTTGCAGCATGATCTGCGACACGCTCCAATTGATCAGCTACTTCGTGGTGATGCATGAACTGGAGCCGCGACATGCCGCATTCATCTTCAGTCATCAGATCCCGAAGCAGCAAGCTGAATTGCCTGGCAACCAGCATCACCAGCCGATCGATGTCACGATCGCGCTCCACAACATCATGTGCTAGCTCGTCGTCGTGGTCACAAAACGCAGAAACAGCATCGGTGAGCATGGCGTAGGTAATATCGAATATCCGATCGATGGTCTTTCCTACAGGGAAATCCTTGATATTGACCAAGGAGTGCAGAACGATGAGCTGGTGTGTCTCCTCGAAAATCTCAAGGCCTAGCAGGCGCTGAGAAATCTCGCGAACCATGCGGCGTTGGTCAGGCCGAATACGATCTCCTTGTACTGAGATAATGCCGTAGCCTCCGTTGTATCGGGAAATGATCTCGCGTTGGAGTCGGTCGAAAGTCCAGTCATGCAGATCGATGATGCATCGATTGCTGTCGGCGACACTATCGGGAGTGACCAACAGCGCGCCTGAATCGTTCGGAATCAAATGAACCTCTGTACCTGTCTTGATACCGGCACCTTCGGCCCATTGCTTGGGCAGTGTCACAAAATACGTCGAGCCACCTGTCTTTTGTACTTTTCGTGTATACATGAGCCTCCAGTCGGTGCCAACAATATCATATTCTATAGGAATCTATAGAGACGAACAATGAGTTGTGTATAGGAGTGACTTGCTATTGAAGTCGCGCTGATTGTTGCGACTTCACAAGATTGTGTCGACCTCGATCGGATAGACTGGCGAATGACTGTGAACTGGGAGGGACTCATGCTGAAGATCGGATATGTTCTGATCCTTATTGCCGGTGCTGGGTTGGTTGGGTTCTTAGGATTTCGTGTTGTTTCGTTATTGATCCAGTCTCCGGGTATCCATCCGTTCTTCAAGGGCCTTATCTTGTGTGCAGGCGTAGGCGTGATCCTAACACTGGGCGGATTGGTGATGGAGAAGCGAAAGGAGGACAAGCATGCTTCTGGTGACAACGAATAATATCGAGGGCAAGCCGATCATCGAGACCCTGGGTCTAGTACGCGGGAATACGATCCGAGCCCGACACATCGGTCGTGACATCATGGCAGGACTGCGGACGCTTGTGGGTGGAGAAATCAAAGAGTATACGGTGATGCTGGGACAGGCCCGTGATCAAGCTATTGAGCGGATGATGAAGCAGGCAACAACACTTGGAGCCAATGCCATCGTCGGTGTGCGATTCACGACATCGCAAACCATGTCTGGCGCAGCCGAAATCCTCGCCTATGGCACAGCAGTGCGCGTGCAGGGAAACGTGAGCTGAACCCGAGCCGACAAGAAGACTGACTCAGTTTCGGCAACGAAAAGGAGTTGGCGCTTGTCGATGGCTGTGGCTAATTGGTTTTGATTTCTGGCGCAGGTGCGATGATGCCAGCGTCCATCAGCGTCTTCGTCGCGGCTTGGGCGTGGAGGATTTTAGCTTGTGCCTCGGCATACAGCTCATCAGCAGTGAGGATTCGCTGCGCAATACCCTGCTCGATCGCCTTCAATCCGACAGCAACGGCCTCGTTGACGAACACCTCTGTCTCGAGCATGGTGGGCACGACATGGGTTTCGCTCAATCCCTTGGCCTCAGCAGTTTCGGCGATGGCATAGGCTGCAGCGATGGCCATCTCGTCAGTGATGGTCGATGCGAACACATCGAGCGTTCCTCGGAAGATCCCAGGGAAGCCGATGGAATTGTTGATCTGATTGGGGAAATCCGAGCGGCCTGTGCCGACCACGCGTACGCCAGCTTCTAGTGCTTCCCACGGCCAAATCTCGGGTGTTGGATTGGCCATCAGGAAGGCAATGGCATTTGGATTCATCCTGGTCAGCCATTCCTTCTTGATGGTGTCTGGGCCTGGTTTCGATGCAGCGATCAGGACGTCAGATCCAGCAATGGCCTCAGCCATACCCCCGACTCGCCCTCCTCCATTTGTTTCTACGGCATACCGCCACTTGTAGGGATTGTTCGCCTTGTCATTTTCTAGATCGTCTCGTCCTGAATGCAGAATACCCTTGGAGTCGACCATGATAATGTTGCCTGCAGGAACGCCTGCACGGATGAGAATTCGAACAAAGGCGATGTTCGCGGCACCTGAGCCAATCACACAGTAGGTCACCTTCGTCAAGCTCTTGCCGACCAACTTCACCGCATTGATGACACTGGCGAGAGTGATCGAGGCCGTTCCCTGCTGATCGTCATGCCAAACGGGGATATCAAGTTCCTCTCGCAATCGATCAAGGATATAGAAGCACTTTGGGTTGGCGAAATCCTCCAAGTTAATGCCTCCAAAGCCTGGGGCCAACCATTTGACGGCTTGGATGATTTCATCCGGGTCCTGGGTGTCGAGGACGATGGGAACTGCGCTAACGCCGCCAAGATACTTGAACAACAGAGCCTTTCCCTCCATAACGGGCAGCCCGGCAAGAGGGCCGATATTACCCAGGCCGAGTACGCGAGAGCCGTCGGAAACAATGGCGATGGTATTGGCCTTGTTGGTGTATTCGTAGGCCATAGCCGGGTTTTCCTGAATCTCCTTGCATGGTGCTGCTACGCCCGGGGTGTACCAGATTCCGAAGTCATCCAAGCTACTGACTGAGCATTTCAGTGCAATCTCGACTTTGCCTCGGTAGAAGGCGTGCATGGCGGGTGACTTCTTCCCTGGCAGTCCTGCTCTTGCGACACGTTCCTCTGACGATTGATGACTCTCTGGCACCATGGTTGCTCCTTCAAATGCTGTAATAGCTCATGCTGTTTCAATGCGCGCTATCGCAGCCTTCACATTCTCAGCGATTATGCGGTCAAGATCCTTGTACAGATTGCCGCCTGCTGCGTCCATTGTCACGAGTAGGGGGCCAAACTGCCTTGCCTGCAACAGCCAGACGGCTTCAGTCATGCCCAATGAATCAAGCCATTCCACGCGATTAATGGATTCGATCCGCTGTGCAGCCAGGGCGCCTGCTCCACCTGTGTACTGAGTGTAGACGGAGCCGACAGCTTGTAGAGCAGCACTTGTGCGATCGCCCATTCCCCCTTTGCCGATGATGATTGGAGGGCGAAACAACCTAAGGAACTGGTCTTCCATGGATTCCATGCGGATGGATGTAGTTGGCCCAGCGGCAACGACCTTCCAGCCGTCAGCGTGTTTTGACACGACCGGGCCGCAATGGAACATGGCCATCTGACTTGGATCGAAAGGAAGGCTCTCTCCAGAGGCGTGCAGGTCAAGCATCAAGGCGTGTGCTTGATCTCGTGCTGTGAACAGAGTGCCACTGAGAAAGAGAACATCACCAACACGAAATGTGCGAGCTGTCGCATGATCGATCGGCAAAGTCAGATTGTGTTGCATTAGTCAAGCACCTCAGCACTTCCATCTGCGTGCAAGTGAACGCGGGCACGGCGATCCGCCCAGCATTGAACAAGGATACCCAGAGGCAAGGATGCTGGATGGCGGTGAGCGACTTCAACATGTACGGCCAGACACGTCGTGTCTCCGCCTACGCCCATAGCGCCCACTCCAATGCTATTGACGAGATCGAACAGTTCTTTCTCCAACGTAGCGGCTTCAGGTATCGGGTTCTGAGATCCAATCTTTCGAAGCACGGCCTTCTTTCCTAATGTCAAGGCAGTATCAGCGCCACCGCCAATGCCGATACCAATGATTGTCGGTGGGCATGGCCAGCCACGGCACGAAGCGATGTGTTCGACAACCACCTTCTTGATGCCTTTCAACCCAACGCTCGGGGAGAGCATTTTGAGGGCTGACATGTTTTCACTGCCCCCGCCCTTGGGAAGAAGCGTAATCACTACATCGTCTCCATCCACAAGATCCCAGTGGATGGAAGGCATGAATCGTCCCGTATTGTCCCCCGGATTCTCTCCAGTGAGCGGATCTACTGTGTTGGGGCGAAGGGGGATCTCCCCCGTCGCTTCAGTAACGGCCTGGGTAATCCACCCGTAAGTTCTTTAAGAAACGGGCTGTCAAAGCCGGCTTTCACAAAGAAGGTCTGGATGCCGGTATCCTGGCACAGAGGGATACCTCCACTTTGAGCGATGGCCACATTCTCCAGAATGGCGTCCAGTTGAGTCGCTGCCATGGTCGATGTTTCACGGGCGCGAGCTGCCCGGAGTGCAGCGACAACATCCTGAGGTAGGCTTGTGGCTGCTTGCTTGAGGGCAGTACGCAGTGCCTCCTGGATGGTCATCGATGTCATGTGTCTCCTTCTAGTGCGAAACAGATCTTGCACATCTGCCAGTCGTTAGATTCTTTCCGCAAAGGGCTCTCTGTACAAGTCGTTGGCGATGGTTGTACATTAGCATCCGTCAGATCTCTCTGTCTTAGATTGAGGAGATGAAGTTGAGATGCAGCGCCTCTTGAAATGCTGCGGTGTTGAAGGGCGATTGATGCGTTCACCACTTTGTCTTGCATCTTTGCCTTCGCAATGCGAATCTGATGAATAATAGTAGTCTGTGTGTTGCGTAAACTCGCTACTCAAGTAGACTTGCACTAAGGAAGAGAGGCGGGCTGCAACGTCTGTTGATTAGGATCGTTGACATCGCAACTCTTGTTCGATACTGTAGCGTGGCTCGCACAGGGAGGAGAAGGCATGAAAGGCATTTTCATCATTGCAGATGGGCTCGGAGGACGACCCTCGGATCTTGATGGCAACACGTGTTTGGAGGCTGCTGAGACTCCATACTTGGATGCACTCGCCACTCGAGGAGCATTGGGCTTGGTCGATCCGATTGGCCCTGGCATCCGTCCTGGCAGTGATACAGCACATCTTTCGCTTCTTGGCTATGATCCGTTCAAGGTCTATACGGGGCGTGGCGTGTTCGAATGCCTTGGCATCGGCATGGACGTACAGGCGGGAGATATTTGCTTCCGCGCGAATTTCGCCTCTGTCGAGCAGTCGGAAGAAGGCTTGCGGCTCCTTGATCGACGAGCCGGACGAATAAGCGAAGGCCAACAAGAACTTGAGGACGCCTTGCGTGCACTATCCATCCCTGGAGTAGACGTCGAGTTCTTGGCCAGCACCCAGCACCGAGGTGCACTAAGGATTCGAGCAGAAGGTTTGTCTCGATTCATCGGGGAAACGGACCCACACGAGATCGGCAAGCTTCTGCATACATCGAGACCGACGCAAGATGAACCTGGAGCTGAAAGAACAGCAGAGATCATCAATCAGATTACGCAACAGAGCTATGAGCTTCTGCGAGACCTGCCATTGAACCAAAAACGAATGGCTGAAGGAAAACTGCCGGCCAACGTTCTGCTTCTACGCGGAGCTGCCGATTGCCCCGTGCTCCCTTCTATTGAATCCACGATCGGTGTTCGTGGGGCTGTGATCTCTGGAGGCGCCTTGTATCGCGGTGTTGGTGAAGCTTGCGGAATGGATTACATCCCTGTCGAGGGAGCTACTGGCGGATTGGACACGGATATTGCCGCCAAGGCAGATGCAATTCTTGAAGCGCTCACAGACTACGACTATGTGTTCTGTCATTTAAAGGGGACAGACAACGCGGGCCACGATAAGAACGCCGCGGACAAAAAAGCATTCATTGAGAGGATGGACGTAGAATTGTTCAAGCCCCTTATTGAACGTGTTGACTGGGAAAAGACGCATATGGCGTTTACAGGCGATCACTGCACCCCTACTGGCTTTGGCGACCATACGGTTGATCCTGTTCCTGTTTTATTTGTTGGCCCCAATATCCCGCGAGACCCTGGAACCACATTTGGCGAACGGGTGGCTGGACAGGGGGGGCTTGGAAGATTCAGTGGGCGTGTGCTACCTATGTTGCTTGGGTACTGCAATTGGGCGCCAAAGTTTGGAGCGTAAATAGAGGATGAAACTACACGAGCTGGCAGCTGTAATCGGCGGATCAATTCTTGTGGGAGAGGATCAGCCGGATTTGGTCATTGATCGCGCATTTGCTGCCGATTTGCTCTCGGATGTGTTGGCACTGACAGAAGAACAGACCACCCTTGTTACTAGCATGATCAACCCGCAAGTGATGCGGGTGGCGGAGATCCTAAATGTCACGGCAGTCATCTTCGTCGGAGGGAAGATCCCTCCCCCATCATTGGTCGAATATGCTGTCAAACTGAGTATCCCTCTGGTTGCGACCAATAAAACCACATTCGAAACCTGTGGCTTGATGTACGCCCATGGCATTCGATCCTGCCTGAGCCGACCTGTTAGCGATATGGGTGGCCGTTGATGAAGTACGCGATACGGGCTGGGGACATCGATCACGGCGGCAGTGCATCAGCGCGTATCAAGTCTGAGCTCACCGAAGCCGGAGTGGATGCCACGACAGCACGGCGCGCGGGCATTGTTTCTTTTGAGGGAGAGATGAACCTTATCGTCTACTCCGATGATGGGGGAACACTCAGTGTCATTGTTGAGCCCGACGCAGTGATTGTCGAGCTAGAAGACACAGGCCCCGGTATTGAGGATATCGACCTAGCTATGACTCCAGGATATTCTACTGCACCCGTGTGGGCGACAGATCTTGGATTCGGCGCTGGAATGGGACTCGTCAATATGAAGCAACACTCCGATGGATTTGAGATCCAATCACAGATCGGCGTAGGGACGAAAGTCACGTGTCGGATTGAACGCAAGGGCGATTGGAAGAGAAGACGCGGGAGGGACCATGAGACTACCTGAGATTATCGATCGTCTGTCGCTTTCTGTACTCACACCCGCTCTGGGTTTCGACAGCGATGTGACTGGCGGATACTGCGGGGACTTGCTCTCGCATGTGCTCGCCAAGGCTACGAAAGGCGATCTGTGGATCACCATTCAGCATCACGCAAATGTGGTTGCTGTGGCGCAAGTAGCGGGGATTGCAGCAATTCTGATCGTTGATGGCCGGCTTCCGAGCGAGGAAACGCTAGCGCGTGCGAAGGATGGAAAAATCGTCCTGCTCGGAACGACTGAAAGTGCGTTCGCAATCGCCGCACGACTGCACACGCTACTGGCGACCTAACATGGAATCGATCGTTGCCGACCTGCATATTCATACGTGTTTGTCTCCGTGTGGCGAGTTATCAATGTCGCCGCGCAGGATTGTTGAATCTGCTGTCGCCAATGGCATCGATTTGATTGCTATTGCTGATCACAATAGCGTTTCCATGGTCGATACGATGGCCGAGGTGGCTCTGGCCATGGACCTAAGCTTCTTGTATGGCATGGAGTTGCAAACGCGCGAGGACATTCACTTGCTTGCCTACTTTGATGATTCAGCATCATGCCATGGCCTCGCACAGGCCATCTATCCTCTTCTACCCGATCGTCCGAACGAACCGACTTATTTCGGGGATCAAGTGATTGTCGATAAGGATGAGATGATTGTTGGAAGTGAGCCGAAGCTGCTCGTCAACTCACTTGATCTTGGATTCAATGAAGCTGTGGCCCTGGTTCGTGAACATGGCGGATTGCCTGTTCCGGCTCACGTCGATCGCGACGCCTATGGATTAATCGCCCAACTTGGATTCGTTCCCGAGGGCGTAACCTTCGACCTGGTCGAGACTTTGACAGGGGAGCTTCCTGCTGGATTTGGCGATGCGGCGGCCATTTGCTCGTCGGACGCGCACCAGCCAGATCAGATCGGTCAGCGGACAACGATATTTAACATGAATGGCGCGACAATATGCGAGATGATTCTGGCTGCGCAGCGGGTCGATGGACGATCCGTAACTGCTTGCACAAAGGAACGGAGGATGAAGTGACAGCCGTAATGACGGATCAGCGAAGCGAAGCGTTGCAGCGCATTCTCGATGAGTTCAAGGAGACGCAAGGTCCCTTGATCCAAGTGCTGCATCAAGCACAGGATGTGTTTGGCTACTTGCCTGCCGAGGTGCAGCTCAAAGTGGCTGACGGACTCGGATTGCCGCTGTCAACAGTCAGCGGTGTGGTTACGTTCTACAATTTCTTTCGCACGGAACCGCGTGGTGAACACGTGATTAGCATCTGCACAGGTACAGCTTGTCACGTAAAAGGAGCGGAGCGCGTGATTGACATGCTCAGCGAGCTGCTGGGCATTGGACTGGAGGAGACGACAGAAGACCGGAGATTTACTGTGCAGGGTGTGCGATGTATCGGCGCCTGCGGTCTGGCTCCAGTGATGATGATTGATGAGGAAGTGTATGGGAAGCTTGATCGCAAACGGATCGAAGAGATTCTCACTCGCTACTGATGATTGAAGAGTTGGATATGCATCTGCTTGATCTGGTGCAGAACGCCTTTTCTGCAGACTCAACGCGCGTCGAGGTGCGGGTGATCTGCGATGAAGAAACAGATCGCTTGACGATCAGCGTAGTCGACAACGGAAAAGGCATGGATGAGCCAACGCTTGAGACAGTTCGACGTGGCTATTACTCAAGCAAGTCAGAGCAGAGCGTTGGGTTGGGGATTCCGTTGCTGCGAGAAACGGCGCAGCACTGTGATGGTCGATTTGCGATTGAGAGCCAGCTCGGCGAAGGAACGAAGGTGGTCGCGGCATTTCGCGGCAGCCACATCGATCTGCCGCCATTTGGAGACTTGGCTGCGACCTTCCTAAACATCATCGTGACTGCAGACGCTCGCTACGTTAGGATTAGCTATCAATGTGAAGGAAATGAGCTTGAACTCGATACGGCGGCCTTGTCAGAGCACCTTGGGGAGCTGTCATTTCAGCACCCCGAAGTACTCCGATTCTTGAAGGCCTACATAGCAGAACGTGTCAATAAAACGGGTTAGGAGGACGGGATGAAACTTGAAGAGCTTCGCCAGATTCGCGAGCGGGCCTCGAAAGAGCTGTCCCTGCGCAAGGGAGATGCTCGGGCAAAGGTAGTCATCGGGATGGGAACGAGTGGAATCGCTGCTGGAGCGCGTGATGTTATGGCCGCTTTTCTCGACGAAATCGCTGTTCGCAACCTGACAGATGTTGTGGTGACGCAGACTGGTGAACGGGGGTTGGCGTCATCCGAACCTGTGGTTGATGTGTTTATCGACGGACAACCGAAGGTGAGCTACGGTCAGATGACGGCCGACAGCGCCCGTCGCGTCGTGGTGGAACACTTGGTGAACGGAAACGCCGTCTCCGACCTCGTCATTGAAGTGAGGGGATAATGAACCGAAGACTCGACGTTCTTGTCTGTTCTGGAGCTGCATGCGTCTCTTCGCACTCCGCTGAGGTGAAAGCTGCCTTGGAACGCGAGATTGGCGCACATGGTATGAGCGACGAGATTCGGTTGGTGGAGACGGGTTGCATGGGCCCTTGCGAGCTAGGGCCAGTGATGCTCGTTTATCCAGATGGCACGTTCTATGTGCGCGTCACGCCCAACGATGCTGCGGAGATTGTCGAGGAGCACTTCCTGAAAGGACGACCCGTTCGTCGACTTCTGTGGGAAACTCCTGAAGCGCGCAGGATCGCTGAGGAGAAGAAACAGGTTCCCTTCTTCGAGAAACAACAGAAGATTGTCCTCTCCAATTGCGGAGAGATCGATCCAGAGAATATCGAAGAATTCATTGCCACGGGCGGCTATGAGGCACTGGGTTGTGCCCTTGCTGAGAAGAGCCCCGAAGAACTGATTAAAACGATGGTTGCCTCAGGATTGAGAGGTCGCGGAGGCGCGGGATTCCCGACGGGTCTCAAATGGCGTTTTGTCGCCAAAGAAGTAGGCCCGACGAAGGTTATTGTCTGTAATGGGGACGAAGGCGATCCGGGTGCGTTCATGGATCGCAGCCTTCTTGAAGGCGATCCCCATTCAGTCATTGAGGGAATGGAAATCGCCGCCTATGCTGTTGGCGCAAGTCATGGCTATGTCTATGTGCGTGCCGAGTACCCTCTGGCCATCCATCGATTGAAAGTCGCTATTGAACAGGCTCGAAACATCGGTCTGCTCGGATCGAATATTCTGGAATCGGATTTCTCGTTCGATCTTGAGGTGCGCATCGGTGCCGGTGCCTTTGTATGCGGTGAGGAGACAGCGCTGATTGCGTCGATTGAAGGCGAGCGCGGTATGCCGCGTTCGCGGCCTCCTTACCCATCTACATCTGGTGTGTTTGGTGCTCCAACGCTCATCAACAACGCCGAGACGTGGGGCAACATACGCCACATCATTCTCAAGGGTGCCGAGTGGTTCGCGGCGATAGGTACTCCAGAGAGCCCGGGAACGAAGGTGTTCGCGCTTTCTGGCAAGGTCGTCAATACAGGGCTTGTTGAAGTGCCAATGGGAACAACGTTGCGAGAACTCATCTATGAGATCGGTGGCGGCATTCCCGATGGCAAGGCGTTCAAGGCTGTGCAGACGGGTGGGCCGTCCGGTGGGTGCATTCCTGCCGAGCATTTGGACACGCCGATCGACTACGAATCTCTCAAGAAGCTCGGGGCGATCATGGGATCGGGCGGTGTTATCGTCATGGACGAAGATAACTGCATGGTGAATATCGCCAAGTACTTCCTCGATTTCACTTGCGACGAATCTTGTGGCAAGTGCGTGCCCTGCCGCGCTGGAACACGGCAGATGCTTGAGCTCCTTGAGAAGATTGCCGATGGCAAGGGCGAACCGGAGGATATTGACCGGCTGCGCAGCCTGGGAACGATGATTGCGTCAACATCGCTATGTGGATTGGGGCAGTCGGCTCCAAACCCTGTGCTATCGACGTTGGAACACTTCGGAAACGAATACCTGGCACATATTGACGAACATCGGTGTGAGGCCAAGGTTTGCACGTCGATGATCCGATTCGAAATCGATTCAGAGACCTGCAAGGCGTGCGACAAGTGCCGGCCCGTATGTCCAGTGACTGCAATTACCGGAACTCCGGGGAATCCGCCCTATGAACTCGATGCGCAGACATGCGTTCGGTGCGGACGTTGTGCCGAGGTATGTCCATTTGGTGCGATTCATATCAAGAGTGGAGATTTGAACTAAGACAATCAGGAAGTTGGAGGGCTGCAGTGGAGACCATCAGATTGAAAATCGACGGCCGCGAGATCACAGCGCAGGTTGGACAGACGATCCTTGAGGTGGCGAAAGAGAACGGAATCAAGATTCCGACGCTCTGCCATCTTGACGGCGTGGAAGACGTAGGGGCGTGTAGGCTTTGCATCGTGGATGTTCACGGTCAGCTCGTAACGTCTTGTACAACGCAGGTTGCCGCGGAGATGGAAGTTCAAACGCAGACTGAGTCCGTCAAGGAGTACAGGCGGATGATTCTGGAACTTCTGTTTGCTGAGGGCAGCCATGTCTGCTCGTTCTGTGTATCAAACGGAGGCTGCGAGTTACAGGACCTAGCTTGCGAGCTAGAAATGCACTCAGTTCGCGTGCCGTACGCCTATCCTCGCAATCGTATTGATGCAACGCATCCACAATTCCTGATCGATCGGGATCGCTGTGTGTTGTGTGGTCGGTGCGTGCGAGTCTGTGCCGAAGTTGAAGGCGCCCACACGTGGGGATTTGCCGAGCGCGGAAGCGCAGCACGGGTCATCACCGATCTTGCCGTTGACTGGGGACAGGCTGAATCCTGCACCAGCTGTGGCAAGTGCGTCGAATCGTGTCCAACTGGAGCGATTGTTCGCAAGGGTGCTAGCAATGCTGAAATGCGCAAGAAAACCGACCTCGTCGGTCAGTTGACCGAAAGGAGAGAGCATGAGTAAGCCCAAGATATCCACGCTGTGGTTCAGCGGTTGTGCAGGCTGTCACATGTCTCTTCTTGACATTGACGAGGTGCTGATCGAATTGGCTGGGCGCATTGAGTTGTGCAACAGCCCCATTACTGACCTCAAGGTATTTCCTGAGGGCGGTGTGGATGTCACCCTGATTGAGGGTGCTGTCGCCAATGAGGAACAGCTGCACTTGGTCAAAGAAGCGCGTGAGAAGTCGAAAATACTAATTGCCTTTGGTGATTGCGCAGTCACGGGGAACGTGCCCGGGATGCGCAATGGGCTGCAGACAGACCAGATGATCGAGGACATCTACGGCAAGGGTGTAACTACGAATGGAAAGTTGCCCTACGACGTAGTTCCGCGATTGCTTGATCGTGTCCGACCCGTTCACGAAGTGGTTCCGGTGGAGTACTTCCTTCATGGATGTCCTCCTCCTCCGGGTGTCATCGCCAAAGCCATCCTCGCCCTGCTCGACGGCAAGACGCCGGAGCTGGTGGGCGAAGATCTCAAGTTCGGTTAGGGAGAAAGCATGGAAAAACAGATACATATCGAGCCGGTAACGCGCATTGAGGGACACGCCAAGATTACGGTGTTTCTAGATGACGCCGGCGACGTGAAGGACACTCAGTTCCATGTAACCGAACTGCGTGGGTTTGAGAAATTCTGCGAAGGTCGTACCTTGTGGGAAATGCCGGGACTGACAGCCCGCATCTGCGGGATCTGTCCCGTCTCTCATATCTTGGCTTCGTCCAAAGCAGCTGACGCGATCATGTCTGTCCGCATCCCCAAGACGGGAGAGATGCTCCGACGCATGATGAATTTGGGGCAATACATCCAGTCGCATGCACTGAGCTTCTTCTACTTGTCTGCCCCCGATTTCTTGTTGGGCTGGGACTCTGACCCTGCGCTTCGCAATGTGGTCGGTCTTGTGCAGGCCAATCCTGTTCTGGCACGCAAAGGCGTTCGATTGAGAGCTTTCGGTCAGGAAATCATTAGCCGACTGGGCGGCAAGCGCATACATCCGGCTTGGTCCGTGCCCGGTGGTGTTAATGAACCGCTGTCCAAAGAAGATCATCAATGGTTCACAGACAACCTGCCAGAAGCCAAGGACACCATTCGTGAAACCATCGACTTGTTCAAGTCAGCGTTTGATTGTGAAGCGCGGGGTGTGCTGGGCGAGTTTACGAGCATGTATATGGGATTGGTAGCACCGGGCGGCAAGTGGGAGCATTACGATGGACTCATTCGTATCGTCGACCAAGACGGTTCGATTGTTGAAGAGGGCTACGACCCGTCCCGCTATTTCGACATCATTCAGGAAGCGTCCGAGCCTTGGACCTATCTGAAATTCCCGCACTACGTACCTCAGGGTTACCCCGCTGGCATGTACCGTGTCGGGCCATTGGGCCGTGTCAACGTGTGTGAATCGTTCGGTACGCCGGAAGCCGATGCCGCCTTGGAAGAATTCCGTGCAACGGCCAGCCGATGCTCGGGCAAGGTGTTTGACTACCATTACACACGACTGCTTGAAATTCTAGCTTCAGTCGAACGTATGGAGCTGTTGCTGGCAGACGAGCGCATTCTCGATACACGTATCCGTGCAGAAGCTGGTATCAACCAGCTCGAAGGTGTTGGTATTCACGAAGCCCCGCGTGGAACGCTCATTCACCACTACAAGGTGGACAAGAACGGCGTGATCGAAAAGGCGAACTTCATCGTCTCTACGGGTCATAACAACCTGGCGATGAATCTGGCTGTCAAACAGATCGCTCAGAAGTACATTGCGAAGGGGAACATCACCGAAGGCATCCTCAATCGAATTGAGGGTGGTATTCGTGCCTATGATCCATGCTTGTCCTGTTCAGTGCATGCCGTCGGCCAAATGCCGATTCAGGTGAGCATTGTGGACGCAGATGGAGCGCTTCAGCAGACGCTGACGCAGGAATAGGCATGAACTTCGTCATCGGGATCGGAAACGACATGAGAGGAGACGACGGCGTTGGCCCACGCGTGGTCAATGCCATCCCTTCTCGAGCCGATCTGGAAACGATGACTGTCCATCAATTGGTTCCTGAGCTAGCCGAGATGATTCAACATGCTCAACGGGTGCTGTTTGTCGACGCAAGTATGGAAGGCCAGCTGCGTCTACAACAGCTTGAAGCGTCTGCCCATCGCGGGTTGGGACATGCCTGCTCTCCTGCTGGATTGTTGGGCTGGACGAAACTTGCTTACGAGCAGGTACCCGAATCGTGGTTGCTGAGTATTCCCGGATTCGTGTTTGAATTCGGAGAAACTCTCAGCCCTCGAACGACAGCCTATCTCCCTGAGGCATTAGAGCGTATTGAATCATGGTTGAACGAGTGCCCAGAGCCAGTGCTCATGATGAATGAGGAGGAAGCGTGAAGGAATTGCTGCAACGGTACGCGGCGACATCGGAGAACATGCTCGACATATTGCATGAAGTCCAGGACGCTGAACCGAAAAACTATCTGAAGCCGGAAGCACTTCAAGCAGTGGCCGAGTACCTGTCCGTGCCGCTGTCGCAAGTTGTTAGCACGGCGACGTTCTATACGATGTACAGTCTCAAACCACGTGGGAAACACGTTATCCGCTTGTGCGAATCTCCTCCGTGTCAATTGGTAGGAGCTGAATCGCTGCTAGAGATCCTTGCCAAACATCTCAACGTCAAGGTTGGAGAGACCACAGAAGATGGCGTCTTCGCGCTGGAAACCGCCAGCTGTCTTGGCGTGTGTGGTGTCGCTCCGGCGATGATGATTGATGCCGAGCTGTACGGCAACCTAACTGAGGCTCGTGTCGTCGAAGTGATCGAAGACGTGAGGAGGCGCGATGCGACTAGCTAGAGGACATGTGCTGATCGGAATTAATGACGAAGCCCTCCTTGCTGGTGCGCGCGGTGTTGAGGCGGCACTTCGGCTTGCTCTTGATGAGAACGGATTGACGAAAGAAATCGAGGTCATTGAGACCGGCGACCTCGGCGCAACAGGCCAAGGTGTCGTTCTCAGCGTGTATCCAGACGGTGCTGTGTATGCTGGCGTAGTTCTTGCCGACGTCGCTGAGATCGTCTCCGAGCATCTGTTAAAAGGACGTCCTGTCGAACGGCTTCGGCTCCAAGGCACCTCTGCAGCTAGTGGTGCGCTACGCAAACAACCGCGAATCGTTCTTGAGAACTGCGGTGTCATCGACCCCAGCAGTCTTGAACAGGCGATTGGTGTGGGTGCCTATTCGGCAATGGCCAAGATCATCGAAGAGTCCATCTCACCAAGCGAGGTCATTGACATCGTCAAGGCCTCAGGCTTGCGTGGTCGTGGCGGAGCTGGATTCCCCACAGGTCTCAAGTGGTCATTCACAGCGAGTGGCGATGAGAAGTACATCGTTTGCAATGCCGATGAGGGCGAGCCAGGCACATTCAAGGATCGCCTCATTCTGGAAGGCGACCCGCATCGCCTCATCGAAGGCATGATGATCGCTGGATACGCTGTAGGCGCGAACAAAGGCTACATCTATGTGCGCGGCGAATATGCCCTGTCCATTGAGCGGTTGCAGGGCGCCATCGATGCGAATCGCGAAGCTGGATTGCTTGGTGGACACGTTCTCGAATCTGACTTCGCCTTCGATATTGAGGTCAAGAAGGGTGCTGGTGCTTACGTATGCGGAGAGGAAACCTCACTGATTGAATCCATCGAAGGCAAGCGAGGCTACCCGCGCCTTAAGCCGCCCTATCCAGGAGCCGTTGGCCTATGGTCCAAACCCACAGTCGTGAACAACGTGGAGACACTGGCCAATGTGCCGCCCATTCTTCTCAACGGCGCCGAGTGGTTCCGTTTCTATGGCACAGAGAAGTGTCCGGGAACCAAGGTGTTCACCATACTCGGACACGTCGAGACACCGGGCCTCGTTGAAGCAGAAATGGGCACTAGCCTCAAGACGATCATCGACGAATATGGCGGTGGCGTGAAGAATGGCAGGAAGTTCAAAGGGGCATTAATCGGTGGTGCAGCTGGTGCTTTCGTGTGTCCTGATTGCCTGGAGAAGCCAATGGACTTCGATGGCTTGCAGGAGCTCGCGGCTGTGCTCGGATCGGGTGCCATCCTCGTCTTCAACGAGGATGCGTCTATTGTTGAGGTGCTGGACGGTATCCTCACCTTCTTCAAGCACGAATCCTGTGGTCAGTGTGTGCCATGCCGAGCGGGAACACGGGCATTGAAGACGATCATGGGACGTATCCGTGAAGGCAACGGAGAAGCTCGTGATCTCGACACAATGGTCGAAGTCGCCACTGCCATGCAAGCGGCGTCACTGTGCCCGCTGGGCCAGTCGGTTATCATGCCGATCACCAGTGCACTGCAGCACTTCCGGCCGGAATTCGAGGCCATGATCAATTAGAACTAGAAGGATCTCAGAAACAACATGCGGCGACTCCCACGGGGTCGCCGTTTTCTTTGGACAGCGTATTACCATGAAGAACATGGAGGCCTTGAAGGGAGACACAAAACTCAGTGGCTATCGCGGAATCAGAATCCATTCCTTCTTCGTATTACTTCTTCGTATTACTTCATGTCCTTCATGGTGACTGCTCTTGGTTTGCGAAATGGGTCACACTAGAAGACGCGCCCGAGTCGCCAGCCAAGCCAGGCTGCCAGTAACCCTAGGGTTACATTGAGCAATACGTTCAATCCTGCGAACGCAAACCTCTCGGCTTGCCAGAGGGCTAACGTTTGCTGACTGAATGTGGAGAAGGTTGTGAATCCGCCAAGCAAACCGATGGCAACGAAGGCGCGTGCTTCTTGGGAGATCTCGACGCGATTTCCAGCCACAGTGAGAAACAGGCCCAATATAAAGCTGCCGACAACATTCACGAGCAGTGTCGCCCAAGGCAAGACGGCGACGAAGGGCATTCGGGAGATTAGGTAGCGAAGAACGCTTCCGACGGCGCCTCCAGCTGCGACGGCGAGGATCTGTGTCATGTGGAATCGGGCTCCTTGGACTGTGGGCGGTTATTCTACGTGCTCATGACACTTGTCACCACGCCATGTCTTGAAGCCATTCCTTGGCAAGAGTACAAACAGGGAGGCCCAAGTCCCAGGAGGCGTGATGGCGAAGAACATTCAACGGCAACCTTCCAGAACCTTGACTGAGTTTCGATTGCTCCCCGGATTAACCACACCTGCGACATCCATCGAATCGATCAATCTAACTACACCTCTAGTGCGTAAACCAAACGGCGACGGCACAGTCAACCTGCGTGCCCCCTTTCTTGCAGCTGCCATGCAGGCCGTATCCGGTCCCGAGATGTCGATTGCACTTGCGAAGCAAGGCGGTGCAGCCATGGTCTTCTGCTCCCAGACCGTCGATTCTCAGGCGGACATGATTCGGAGGATCAAGTCTTACAAAGCGGGGTTTGTCGAACCGCGAACGATCTCTCCTGACACGACCATTCGCGAAGTCGAAATACTGCGTAGAGAGGCTGGATTTTCAACGTTCCCTGTGGTTGACGATGCCGGACGGCTTCTGGGCCTTATCACCCGCCGCGACTACTCGGCATTGGCTCATGGCGACCAGACCGTTGCTGAGCGAATGATTCCGCGTGACCAGCTTGATGTCGGCTTGGATGCCACGGATCTTGAACAGGCCAATGCCTTGCTGATCAGTGGACACCGTGCAGTACTCCCCATTGTTGATGCGCAAGATCGACTCATCGCCCTCGTGTTCCGCAAAGATATCGAAGACCACTTGGACAATCCCGATCAGATTGTCGATGCCAACAAACGACTGATTGCTACTGCCGCTGTTAACACCCATGACTATCGCGAGCGCGTGCCTGCATTGGTTGAAGCGGGCGTGGACATTCTTGGCATCGATTCGTCAGACGGGTATTCGTCCTATCAGCGAGATGCGATTCAATGGTTGCGTACACAGTATCCCCACATCCCCGTCATTGGCGGCAATGTCATCACAGGCGCGGGATTCGAGTATCTGGCCGATGCTGGCGCGGGTGCCATGAAGGTGGGCATGGGCGGAGGCTCGATCTGCATCACGCAAGAACAAAAGGGTACAGGTCGCGGATTGGCGTCAGCTGTGATTGAGGTCGTTGCTGCACGTGATCGTTATGCTGAAAAGACAGGCGCCTATATCCCTGTTATTGCCGATGGCGGCATCGTCACTTCCAAGGATGCAGTCATTGCCTTGGCATTGGGAGCGGATGCTGTCATGATGGGCCGCTACTTCGCGCGTATGGATGAAAGCCCCACCAACAAGCTTCGGATCAACGGACGCACGATGAAACCCTATTGGGGCGAAGGATCTGCGCGTGCTCGTGAATGGAGCGCCGCTCGCTATCGACATGCATCCTTCCTTGAAGGTGTAGAGGGCTTTGTCGAGTACGCGGGCAAGCTGGGCGATAACCTGCCTGAGATGCTCAGTAAGATCAAAGCTGCAATGGCATCCTGCGGCTGCGCGACCATTACCGAGCTTCACGAAAAGGCTGAGCTGGAGTTGGTTTCTGGTTTGTCCATCCGCGAAGGCAAGGTGCACGACATTCTGCAGTTTGGTGGCAGTGATCGCGATTCCTTGAGCAATTGGAGTATCTGATTGCGACTTCTGCTATGCTACGTGGGTTTTGGACTCGGAAGAAGGCTATGGGGAGTGAGCGATGTTTAAAGAGATCTCACCGCTAGACGGACGATACGCGGTTGCATTGAAACCGTTGGGCGACGTCTTTTCTGAGTTCGCACTCATGCGCGAGCGATGCGCTGTCGAACTGATCTATCTCAAGGCCCTAGATGCTGCCCACGTCTTCCCATCGCTACGTCCTGATGAGATCGCGCGTATCGACGCTGCGATGGCCCATTTTGGTGAGGACGACTATGCGCGTGTGAAGGAGATAGAAGCCCAGACCAATCACGATGTAAAGGCTTGCGAGCTGTTCTTGCGAGAGCAACTACAGTTGACGCATCCGGAAATGATTCACTTCGGACTGACATCAGCAGATATCAACAACCTGGCAACAGCACGAACTCTCACTTTTTACCGCAAGTACCATCAATTGCCTCAGCTACGACAGCTCATTGTCAACCTCGCCGATCTGGCCGAGGCATGGCAATCAGCGCCGTTTTCGGCTCGTACGCATGGCCAAACTGCTAGCCCGACTACCGCAGGTAAGGAAGTAGCTGTCTTTGTCTCACGATTGCTTCGGCAGGCCAAGCAACTGGAAGCCCATCGCTTCAGTGGAAAGCTAAACGGTGCGACAGGTACTTACTCTGCTCTAGCAACAGCCGCCCCCGACGTTGATTGGCCAGCGTTCTCAAGGGAACTCATTGAAGGCATGGGACTGGATTGGAACGCCTGCACTACGCAAGTTGAAGGCGGAGACAGCTTGGCCGAATACCTGGGCATGACAGCGCGTATCAACGCGATCGTGCTCGATCTGGATCTGGATATGTGGCAGTACGTCTCACGTGGTGACGTGGTTCAGAAGGCGATAGCCGACGAAGTCGGCTCCTCGACCATGCCACACAAGGTCAATCCGATTCGATTCGAAAACAGTGAAGGCAACATTGTAGTTGCGAATGCGCTGTTGCCAGCGCTATCCGCCAAGTTGACCCAATCACGAATGCAGCGAGATTTATCCGGTTCAACTGTCCAGCGCAATGTTGGTGTAGCTTTAGCACATAGCTATCTTGCCGTACAGCAAACCATGCAGGGATTGTCGCGCATTGATCTTCACCGCGAAGCAGCCCGAGCTAGGGTGGAAGCCCATCCTGAAGTGTTGGCAGAAGCCATTCAAACCATTCTGCGGTCTGAAGGCGTGGCCAATCCCTATGATTTGCTAAAGACGCTGACGCGTGGTGAGGCGCTATCTCTCGACGACCTACAAACATGGATTGACGGTCTTGATGTGCAAGAGGCCGTAAAAGTGAGACTTCGCGCGCTTACTCCAGCTACCTACATCGGGCAGGCCGAAGCCATCTGCGCCGATGTCGTCCGCGAAGCCCGTTCTTGGGTGAACGACTAGATTGTCAGCTCTCCCCTTAACACCGTGATCGCTCTTCCGGCCAATTTCACACGATCGCCTGCCAGCGTGCATTGGAGCTTGCCTCCACGTGCAGATGCTTGGTAGGCGGACAGTGTCGTTTTGCCGAGCTTGGCCGCCCAGTAGGGGGTCAATGCACAATGAGCTGATCCTGTGACTGGATCCTCATCAACCCCGGCTCCTGGTGCAAAGAGGCGAGACACGAAGTCGAACTGCGAGTCATCAGACCTGGCAGTGACCATGACGCCGCGCACGCCGAGGAAGCGAAGCTTCGCGAAGTCAGGAGCCAGCGCTCGCACGACAGCCTCTGATTCGACCTCCACGAGATAGTCGAATCGTGGCCGCCCCACATATATAGCTGAGCCCAAGCCGAGAGCATCCAGCAGGCCATCCGGTGTTTCGCATTTTTCAGGTGGCGTTGCCGGGAAGTCGAGTTCGATCAATCCATCGACTTGCCGAGCCTGGAGCAGCCCACTCTCCGTGTGGTAGCGAGCGGTTGCCTCAGGATTGAGAATGCCTGTCTCCCAGAGGATGTGAGACGTGGCCAACGTGGCATGTCCGCACAATGCTACCTCAACAGCTGGTGTGAACCAACGCAAATCGAAGTCGCCATCCGCGCGACGCGTCACGAACGCGGTCTCCGACAGATTCATCTCCATAGCTACGGACTGCATCCATACTTCATCTGCCGGTTTCTCAAGAACACAGACAGCAGCCGGGTTTCCCGCAAACGGCTTTTCGGCAAACGCGTCGACTTGATAGATGGGAATGCTCATGCTACCTCCTGATCTTCGTGCTGAGTGTGATATTACTCTGTCAATCCAAGAAGCAAAGGAATGTGATTCAGATAACATAAGGATCTCGCGGCACTTGTCCGCGAGATCCTTGATTGAGGTGTCCGTGTGTTGCCCGTCATCACTTGACTAGCGTCCGCCGCCTCCCGGCGGACCGTTGTCCTGCGGGCCACCCTCAGGGATGCCGAGTGCAGCAATGAGTGCGTCTTCAGTGACGCCTAGGGTTTCGGCGGCAGCAGCGAAATCGATCTGTGGTGGCTGGTTACCGTCTTGCTGTGGGCCTTCACCCTCTCCCCTTTCAGGCATACCCATGGCGTCGACCAATGCCTCTTCAGTGATTCCCAAAGCCGATGCAACTGCCGCTAGATCCGGACGTCCCTGTCCTGGTTCGCCAAGTGCGGACTTCAGTGCGTCCTCAGTGATTCCCAGAGTAGCAGCGACTGCAGCAAGGTCCGGGCGTTCGCCTTTCTCCTGTTCTCGGGATCCCTCTGATGGAGGTGCCTCAGGCAATCCGAGTGCTGCAATCAATGCTTCTTCCGTTGTGCCGAGTGTCTCGGCGGCCGCCGCGAAATCTGGTCGCTGAGGTTTCTCTCCTTGATCCCGTGTACCACCTGGTTGTGCAGCGAGGCTGATGCCGATGGCTCCTGCAAGCAGGAGTGTTGTTGCGAGTGTTCGTGTCAGTTTGTTGTTCATGATTCCTCCCTCTTCTTTCTGTGAGATGAACCATGAATAACATGCCAACATGAATGCTGGATGAAGCGCGGCCACAGGCCGCGTCTCCAGTTTGCCAAGACCAAAGGCGTCAAACTGGGGGCGAAAGCTATGAGCGTGTTTAGGTTGTTAACGAACTGGGATGCTTCGCGTGGGATTGAGGGACGTTTGCGACGTGCGCGTTCGAGTATGCATCACACGATGAATACTCGTGCTTGAAGTCTGGCCGCGTCTCCAGTTTGCCAAGACCAAAGGCGTCAAATTGGGGGCGAAAGCTATGGGCGTGTTCGAGAATGATCCTTTCGGATCGTTCTCGCGTTTAGGTTTTTAACGAACTTGGATGCTTGGCGTGTGAGCGTGAGATTGCGCTCACTGCATGGCCGCGTTGGCGAGGATAGAGGATTGCCGCCGTGTAGCGGCCTTGCGGGATTCGTCTCGCCACATTGAGTGGAACGTGACAAGCGGATTGGCAGTGCCAATCCGCTTATCATGATTGTAGAGAATGGTATTCCGACTAGTCGCGTCGGTTGCCGCCACCACCGGTTCGCGGGGGACGATGCTTGCGGTTGCAGTCGCCGCAATACACAGGGCGATCAGATTTTGGTTCAAAAGGAAGCTCTTCTATCACCGTTGCGCAATCTGCGCATTTCAAATTCAGATGCTTTACATCGACCATCTTTCGTTCACCAAAAGCCATTGGTTCTCCTTTGCGAGCTTGGGTCGTCCAGCCGAGCTGGTTGAATCAAGGCTCGCATAAGGCAACAGTACGCTATTTGGAGTGAATAGCGTAGGGAAGCAGCGGGCGGTATTTCGGGAGAAGACTTGCGACACTAAGATGTTGGGAGCTGGGCAAGTGCTGAGAGAGGACCACGATTCCTTCTAAGTCACGGAATGTGATGCACATTGCAAGCGCCAGATTGGCCCGGCGAACCCGTGTTCCGAGGGAGCCGAAATCGATGCTCCCCTCTTCAAGTGCTTCATGTTCTTCATGGTGAATGCTTTTGATTTGGGTCTTCGCAGCTTCACGGGCTCCATTGTCCGAAACCGTCAACTGGGATACTCTGCCACTCTGGAGGGTGGTATGAGCAATAGGTTTGAGATTCGGTCGATTTGTGAGATTTGCGAAGCGAAGGTCGCGATGACTGATGCGAAGAATCAAGACACGGTTCTGACTTTCGACAGCGAAGAGTCAGCCATCGAGGATCGCGACAAATTACTGAGCAAAAGCTGGGAGCTCGAGCTGAGCATTCTCGGCGCCAACTATCACGAATGCCCAGAGTGCCATGTCATCCGGCCGACACATGAACTCAAGCTGTTTATCTTTCGCCAGCTCGCCGCAAACAGCTGATTGAGCGGAATAATTGGGCAGTGCGAGGGCCTCTCAATTCCATGAGCGCCTATGATGAAGCCGCAAGTCGAGCAAGCTGCTCAGTATGAGCGCGTTCATGCCAGAGAGTCCTCCGTAGAGTTTTCCGAGGAGACCACCCTTCACCGCAGTGCTCAGTGATCCGATCCTCTCCGATGAGATTCGCTAGCCGGGCGCGAGTGTTTGCTCGGATTACATTGAGTCGTCCCTCAATGTCTTGGGGTAGCGTCGACGCGTCGACATTCAGCCCGAATTGGGCCAAGTACCAATTCTCTGCACCGCAGACATGTTCAAGAATCCCCCTCATGTTGCCACGCACCTCTCCTTTAACGGACCTGTTCAGGTCTTCTGCTGTCAGGTCCTCGATGACGTCAAGTAGATCGCGCCGAGACCACTCAAGCAGTCTTGAACCGATTTCGACATCCCAATAGGTCAGGGGCCGTCGATCATCCTCAAACAGCGCATTGACTAGATACTCGGGATCCTCTTCGCTAGCATAGGCCTCAAATTCCTCGACACAGTCTATCTCGAGAGGGCCATCTATCACGGGCGAACCAGGGCTGTGTCGATGAATCCATGAGTCATAGGCGATGATTCGAGACGGGGCAAGAGCCATTGCTTCTTCCCGATTGCGTGCTGAGCTGTAGCATCCAGGGAGGTCCAGCATCCAACAGACATAGTGATCCTGCTCGATATCTTCGGCAGCAGCTCTGTAGCACATGACGGCTCCTCTTCGCCGAATGGCGATAAAACCAGCAAAAACCCGCTTGACTACGATAAACGATGGGAATACTATACTAAACATGATACGAGTAATCGAACCTGCTGAACCCACCATCATCCTGGGGGTCGAGGCTTTCGAGGAATGTACTCGCCAATCGGAAACCCTAGGCAAGTGGGAAGCCTGGAAGCAATTCAACTTCGAGCCATTCAAGGGTGCGTTCCAGCCGATGCTCGATGTGGTGTATCAAGACGAACTTGAGAGTCTCAAGCCCTTCGTCGAAGCGATGGATTTCAATGCCTCTCTGGCCAATGCCCAGTTATTCATTGCAACCGGTGGAGAAAACCGCGTTCGCCACGCGCTCCATCGTGCGATGAATGCCCTGCCCTCAGAAGAGCCGTTCCCTGTCTATCTTCTTGTTGGACTAGGACACACCAATGGCATGGCACTACCTGGTCACGAACCATACATCTACATGGGGTTGGAACAAACGCCCTGCCCGCAGGGCATCGAAGGACTCGTCGCTCACGAGTACAACCATCTCTATCGTGTGCAACGATTTCACCAGCGGTACAGCGCCGAATCATTCTGTCTAGAGAACCTGACTGTAGGCGAATTCACCATTACTGAAGGACTGGCTACTGTCTTCCCTCTTGTGCTGTCGGAGATTGAGATCACGCCACGTCGAATTGCCGAATGCCTGCCGGCCTTGGGTGATCCAGCAGAAGTGGCCACGCGCGAGGACGCCATGCGAGCGGATGTGCTCGCGCATTGGAACGAACCGGCCAGTCGCGAGATGATCGTCCGATTCGTCGAAAGCGGTGTCTCGTACTTTGCTGGAGCCGTGATGATGTCTCGACTGCTTGAAGCAGGCTACGACATCTGTGGGTTGACACGCCTATCTACGGAGAGACTGAGCGAGATGGTTCGCCTCGACTGAACAAGACCTGCAGATGAGCATTGTGTCCCCGAAACCCTAGCCTGTGGATCCTGCCCCACCTGACTCTTTCTCCCGCAGAATCTCCGTCGCCCTGGCGGAAACAGCATCGCACTCCTGTTCGCGTTTTGATTGTGGCGTTGCCCCGCGAGTGAACGCTAGTGTCCGTGTTTCCGTCTCCTTGAGTGCAGTGCGGATTCTCTCAAGATCCTCCGAGTCAATGGCATCACGCAGCAGGAGTGAGCATCGTCGGAAACACTCTTCTGACTCTGCAGTTACTTTTGGCAGTGAGGGATCGGACACACGCTTCTTCTTGAAGCCCCGTACAACGAAGAACAGAACCCCAATGATTACAAAAACCCAACCCCAAGAAGACATGTGGCCATTATAGCCCATCGCCTCATCGTCTATCACAATCCGCCTGCGGCAAGTTGAACTCCATGACGAAGAGCACATTCGCAATCGGTGATACTGAAATCGGCGGACTTCCTAGTGTCGTCAATAGCATTGACGACGAATCTCGTATAGCAGAGTGTTCCCGGCTCTACGCCTCCGTGCTTGACAATCCACAATAGTGCCTTCACTGACTCTTGGAGTGCTTCCTCCTTCAACTGGCAGTCAGCTTGCTTTCTATTCCCGACAAACGTGACATCTGTCACATACCGATCACACCCACGGCTAGTCTGAATGTGATGAACAACACATCCCAAAACGCCGCTTTCCGCGGCGGGCCAATGTAATCGCCATAACATCTGACTGTTAATGCCTCGAAGAGGTATTGCGCTTTGGCTCCTGTTGGTGAATGGAGCTGGGGGAAGGAAGTGGTGCGATTGATCGGTCGACTCCGAAAGTATGTAACAGTGGGGAAGATTCTGTCGATTGCGCTGGCCATCGCGCTTCTTCCATGGGTGGTTAGTGCTGAAGAAGACTGCACAAAGTTGCCGGATCTTTGGTTGCCTCCCAATGGGCTCGTGGGCCTCGCAGACGGCGGGATCTCAATTCAAACAACGACTGGAGACGTTTGCCAAGGCGACGTCATTACGATCACGGTAACGGTTGACAACTTAAGCTGCGGTGATGCCGGAGCATTTGATGTGCGTGTCTACTACGACGACACGTCGCACGTTATTGGCACTCAAACTGTTGCTGCCGGATTGCTAGGCTGTGAGTACACGGTGCTGACGTTTGTTTGGGACACGAATACTGCGCCCGCGGGCGAACACGATGTTCTCGTGTGTGTTGATACAGGCACGGATGTCAATGAGCTGAATGAGAACAACAACTGCCTCACCATTGAAACTGATTTGCTCATTCGTCCCAACACACCCTATATCGAGGTGGAGAAGACGGCTTACGATACAAACGGTGGTGTGGTGCGACCTGGGGACACGATTCGTTACGACGTTACCATCTGGAATTATGGGTGCGCTGACTTGGAGGACAATCCAGGGCACGAATTCACGGATGCCTTGCCTGCTGGTATCACAGCGACGGGACAGATCTCAGCAACATCGGGAACAGCGGATGTCGAAGGTGGAGACATTGTCTGGGATGGCGGCATTCCCGCTGGCGGTTCCGTGACGATTACCTACCGAGCTGATGTCGATGCGGGCTTGGAGACAGGGACGCAGATTTGTAATCAAGGTGTTGTGCACTGGGATTCCGATGGCAATGGAACCAACGACTCGGAGACACGTACCGATGATCCGGCAACTGCTGATGAAGAGGATCCGACGTGTATCACCATAGAGGAACCTGTTGGCCCTCTGCCTCTTTCGGGAACTATCGATGCCCCCACGCTCTCCCAATGGGGAATGATCATGGCTAGCTGTCTGTTTGCCTTGGCTTTTGCTTGGCACGGGTTCCGAAGACGGCGAGTGTCTGCTACATAGGAGATGCCCATGACTGCCGCCAAACGTGTGCTCGCTAAGAAGTGGATTCCCTCCCTCCTGGCTGCTGCTGGGATGCTGGCCATTCTCATTCTTCTTGCTGGGAATGAGACGGCAATGAATGGGATTCAGCGATCGTTGGCGCTGATTTCGTCTGGCATTCTCAACCTGTTTGGGCAGAACACGGTTGTGATTGGAACGACGGTTCAGTCGAGCTTGTTTGGCATTTCTGTGGTCACGGCTTGTACCGGTATTTTCATTACCGGGTTGTTCTTGATTGCCGTGGTGGCTCTGCCTACACGATGGACGGCAAAGCTCATCGGCGCAGGCATCGGCATTGGCAGCATTTTCCTCGTGAACATCGTTCGCTTGGTCAGCCTGTACTTCATTGGTGTGCATTGGCCGGGGTTTCTCGATCAAGCGCATCAGCTCATTTGGCAGTCGCTGTTGATTGTCATTGCTGTTGCCATGTGGTTGCTTTGGGCAGGGAGGTGGGCCTATGCCCCGCGTACAAACTAATCGGATGAGTCCGTTGGCTGTCATGCTTTTGCGCTTTGTCGGCATCTTCGTGGCTGTGCTCATTCTGCTTGCGCTGATTTGGCCTTTGATTACTCCTGTAACTACCCAGCTAGCAACTCGGGTGGCTAGAGTGGGTTTTCACATTGCTGAAGCTCCGAATGTGTCTGTATTAGAAGCGCGCGGCGACGAGCTCTGGGTTCACCGCATTGTTGGGCCTGGCCAAATCACCCCGTTTACTTGGTTTGATCGCTACACGTTCTTCGCCCTGATTCCATTGATGGCGTTGTTTGCGGCTACGCCAGGGCTGGGATGGATAAAGCGATTGACGCGACTGGGTATCAGCCTCGTGTTGCTCTTCATCATTCAAACAAGCTATGTGGTGGTATCGGTTCAGCTGTCGTATGCGGCCATCGGTCTGACCACGGTCGGGCCCATCGCCACTCGTATGCTGGATGGTTGGCAGGTGTTGGTTCGTGTGTTGTGGGAGGCTGCACCTTTGGTTTTGTGGGTCGCCTTTACTGCCAGCACGTGGACGCGCCAGCTGCGGGGGTTGCGTGAAGAACAGAAATTATGCCGTGAAACCCGATCGAAGGGAATCACGGTTTTGAGAACCGAAGCAAGAAAAGGATGGGAATCGTGAAAGCTAGATGGACGGTAGCTGGACTCATCACCGTTTTGTTCATCACTGCTTCGTTTCTCGTGGTTTGGGCGTCGGACGCGCAGATGTATTTCTCCTCCGACAAGAACGGCGAGAATCGTATAACGCAGGTTCAGGAAGGCGATGCAATCTGGATCGTAGTTATCGATTCAGACGAAGATAATGATTGCGATGTTCGCGACAAGGTGTGGACCGATATTAAGGTCATGGACACCAAGACGGGCGCCCATATTGTGTGGAAAAGCTATACCGATGCCAATGGTGCTGACGTTGACGGTGATGGTGTAGGAGATTGGCTACACGGCGACGCCCTGTACATGCCTCACAAGGGGCATTGGCCTGGTGTCTCGGCTGGCTGGCTTGGAGCCGACTACCTGGAAGAGACAAGTAGTAGCACTGGGGTTTTCGTCAGCAAGCGACCGTTCATGCTTGGAACGCGTGTTGCCTTCGACGACAACGGACAGACTCAAGCCCATATTGTTGGCCCTTACGAAGGCGCGATTGGTGGCATTGTCGAGCCGACTGATTTTGAGTGGGGGGGCTACCTCTATGCTGATGGCGATGCGGACGATCACGGTGATGATCGCATCTGGGTGAACTACAGCCAGGATTTCGTTGTCTCAACCATTGCCGGGCAAGAATTCCCGGACCGTAACGCCTATCTTCCGCCGGGAGATCCGAATGCGGTTGTTGTCGATGAAGACTATATCCTTGGTCGGTTTGAGAATATGGATACGATCATTGGTTTGTACATTGATCAAAACGATCGTTCAGACACAGCCTTGGCCATGATGAAGATTACGGATACTGAAGCTGTGCTCGAATGGGGTCGTGAGGTTTATAGCGACGCCAACGAAGCCGCGATGATCCGAGTGACTGATCCTGATGAGAATCTCAACTGCAATGCAGCTGAAATGGTTCCAGTATTTATTATTGTCAATCCCGGATCATGGAATCCGTTGCTCCCGACGAGTGCCAACGACTTCTGCATGCTCAAACGATACGGCGGCGTCGAGGATCTTCTAGGTACTGTGCAGAATCCGACGATGCCGATTGTTTGGTACAGCATGTATGACAGTAGCCTGACGACGGCGGATGTTGATCTTGCTGCGGACGGCAGCAATCAGCCGAATATCGATGGAACCTATTACATCGAGTATCCCACGGCTGGCGACAACAACGTGACATCATTCAACACTGCGTCGAATTCTGGTGTTACACGCATTATGTTCTATGCGAAAGAAACATCGGCCGACTCAGGTGTATTCGAGCTGAGGCTGAATAGCATACTGCGAGATCTGGGATTTGACAGTCTCAATGTCCGTGACACGTTGGTTGCCTACTACGTCGATCCGAATGACCAGGATGACGTCAAGGTGGCGACCGCTTACATCGAAGAGAAAAACCATTCAAGCATTCGATTCACGGATTTCGGGCGCAATGACGAAACTGTATTCTGGATTGGCCGTGACCCGGTTTACATCGAGGTAACTGATGCCAATGCTAATGTCGATTCTTGCTGCCCCGAGCAGATTGTCGTGCAGGTCTGCGATCCGCACGAAGTTGATGATACGGAGTACCTGATCCTCGATGAGCTGTCCAGCAATTCGCCCATCTTCTTCACCCATACCGGCATGCGCCTTATCTCAGTGTGGGATGCACTAGGTATCGGCGACCCGCTTGGCTTGGGCGGCTACTCGCTTGAGCTGGATAACTGGGAATTGGAATCATTCAACGAAGACTCAGTTTACGTGCGCTACAACGACGTGATCTATACGGATCAAGCCATGCGCGAACTGGGTGATACTGACACTGCGACGTCCTTCCCGCCTGAAATCGAATCTGTTCGGGTGGCCAACGATGTATCGTTTGCCGTCTTCGAAGTGGGTGACACTCAGGTGTTCGATGGTGAGACGACGACGATGTACTTCCTTGATCGACAGGGGAACCGCGTGTCGGGCTACCTAAACTCGGATTGTGCCTTCATTGAAGTCGTCGATCTTGATCAGGATGAGGACCAGTATCGGCGAGAACGCATCGACGCCTTCTGGGATGGAGATGGAAATGCCGGGCAGAACGTACCGTTTGGTCCGATGGACTTCGCAGCCAACCATCTTGCGTGTGGTTTCGACGATGCCGACGTGCACGTCGTTAATGATATTCTCGGTGATACGAACATCTTCGAGCCAGGCGAGTGGGCCAAGTTGTATATCCTCAACCCCCGCAATGGGCGATGGGCACCCGTAGACTTGCTGGAAACGGGTTCCGATTCAGGATCCTTCGTATCTGTGTCATGCGTCGATTTGGTCAACAAGTTCGAATGTGCGCCTTCGCTTGGCGTATTGCCTGGCGACACGCTGCTGGCCGTTTACAACGACCCCTCCAACCACTCTGATGTGGCTTGGATCTCCATCAAGGTTGGCATTGGCGGTGCAATGGCACTTGGATCCCAAACGTCGTTTGTAGATGCAGAGGGGACTCCCGTTGCCGCTTACGTCGAAGGTGAACTGGCCTATGTGAGAGTGTTCGATAGCTCTATTGCTGATGCCGGATCCTTGGAAGAAGCCGTGACGATCGATGGTGTGGCCTATGATTTGGTTCCCGTAATTGGAGCAGATGCAGGCACATTCATGACGGCAGCACTCGATCTTGGACTGGTTGCCGGTGACGAAATCACGGCCACCTACGAAGATCCGTCTGATTCGAAAGACACAAGCTGGGATACGGTCATAGTGGTTTCATCTGAACTGATCATTGATCGGTTCTATGCCACGCCTACACCGTTCTCAGATGTAGTGACCTTTGCCTATGTCGGTACTGGATTGGCCAAGACGTTCACAGCAGCGGTCTATGATCTGTCTGGGCGATTGGTCTGGACGATCGAAGATCACAATGTGCTTGATGTTGAATGGGATGGCCGCAATGAAGACGGTCGTTTGATGGCCAACGGCGCCTACATCTACGTCGTGTTCGCCTCCAACGGCGACAACGTCTACTCAGACAAGGGCCAGCTATTCATTCTTCGATAAGCTGAACTCACTGCGCCGCCTGGATCACTCCGGGCGGCGTTTTCTTTTGCTCCCTCGGGCATTAGAATGGAATCATGAAATGTCTGAGGAGGTGGATGTGATGTCGTCAAATCAACCCATTGCCGTTCAGTTCAGTGATCTTCGAGGGTTCTCTTCGTTCACTGCTCAGCATGGCGATGAGAAAGCGTTCCAAATCGCACGACAGTTTGTCGACTTGGTAGGTGCGAGTGTGGATCAGTATGGCGGACATCTTCTGAAGACGTATGGCGACGGAGTGATGACATCGTTTGAAGACCCTTCTCAGGCTGTGCGATGCGCTGTGTCGATGCAGAAAACCTTGTGCCAAGAGTACTGTGGGGGCGACGACGACGAACCAGTGATTTCCGCAGGAATAGGATTGACCTGGGGCTCAGCCATCCAGACAGACGGAGATTTGTTTGGTCATTCAGTGAATCTGGCCAAGCGGTTGGCTGACGAAGCCAAGGGCGGACAGATCGTCACTTCAGCATCCGTTTTCGGCGAGACCGGGTTGTTTGATGGCTATTCATACCGCGATATGGGTGAACGAAGTCTCAAGGGTATCGGCGACCATCAGCTGTACGAAGTGATTTGGAGACCCGAAGTCGCTCGGCTTGAGATGGTGGACGACAACATGGACATCATTCTCACTGAGGACCACAAAGTCATTGTCGAGCTTGGCAAATCCATGAAGGACAAACTGGAAGAGACGATTCGGCAACTAGAGACAGAGACGGCGAACGATGAGCATTCGGGAATGGCTCGGTTCATCAAGAGCAAGCTCGCCAAGCGATTGGCTAAGTCGCTTCCGACGTGGATTGACTGGGCCCAGACACGATCTGGATTGGGCATTGAACATGCGATTCAAGATGTGAATGCTCAGATCGTGGATGGCAAGCTGACTCTCATGCTCGGACCCAAGAAGAAAGCTCTATCCTTCAACCCCAATGACATCGATCCGGCCTCTGCCCAAGCCTTTGTTGAGCGATTGCAGCGGATGAAAGCACTGGCCAGTGGGACAACCAACTAGCCAGCCGTTGGATCAGCATTCATTCCGCGAATCTTCCAGAGATCTCGGTAACGATTTCTTTGCCACGATCTCGTGCGTAGAACCCGCGAATCTGCTTGTGTACCTCGACTTTGTCTATCTCACCGGCTGCGATCGCAGCTTTGCTTTCGGTCACGATAGCTTGAGCTGGTGCTGGACGTGGCCCCCAGCGGAAGCGCTCGTTGAAGGCCTCATCTAGAACGATCACGATGGGAATGGCCCGGCCACCATTGGTGAGAAACTGGTCGATGAGTTCTGTGTGCTCGTCTCTTCGGATAACGCGAATTTCACATCCTGCTGCCGAGAAGAGCTTGGCCACAATGGGGAAGATGGCCAGCGAATCACCGCACCATGGCTCAGTGACGACGAGGATATTGTGTGTGCCCGATGATCGAATGGCATCGACTGAGGACTCGTCGATTTCTGCTCGACGCTCGGAAAGCTTGTGCAGATCGGTCTGATCGCCATCGAGTAGCTGTGTGTAGGCATCGACTGTCAGTCCGATTTCAAAGTAGTCTCTCAATTCCATAAATCTCCTTCAGGTCTGCATCAATCAGATACTACGTTTGCGTCCCCATTTCCATAATTCTCGGAAAGACGCTGACTTGCCATACATCAGCATTCCTACATGGAATACCTTGGTGGTGAATCGCATCATCAAGAATGCACCCAGGGCTAGCGTGAACAAGCTTAGAGCAATTTCCCAGATAGGAACGAAACGTGCACCCTCTGAAATCATTGGTGTGGCGCCAATCCGCAACATCATAATGCCCGGTGTAAAGGGAGGAAAGAATCCGGCAATGCGAATCCATAGCATATCAGGGTTCTTGATGATGGCTGCAGCGAACACCATCGGCAGATAGGGAATCATGCCAACAAGGCCGACAGAGCCACCTGAATGAATGTCCTTTATCGCTGCACCGACCATGGCAAACATGGAGGCAATCAGCAAGTACCCGAGGATGAAGTAGAGCGGATAAGTGATCCAGTGTACGGCTGTCAATGTCGACAACGGGAGAGAGGCAAAGCGGTTGGCGACGAAATAAGCTGTAGCAGCCCAGGCGGTGACTTGAATCAGTCCCGCCATGCCCAGGCCAATAATCTTGCCAGCCATCAAATCCCAAGCAGACACACTGGATAGCATGAGTTCGACGACGCGCGATTGCTTCTCCTTGATGATGGCATACATCGCCATGACGCCTGACATAAAGGCACCGACGAATAGAATGAGCCCCAGCGCCAGTCCGATGATGAAAGGTGGTGGTGGCTCAGCCGTCGCCGAACTAGCGCTGACCCCAATGCCCTCTGCAAGCGTTATGGCGAAAATGGCGATGGCTAGGATCGCAGGGAAGGCGACAGTCATGATGAGAAACTGCTTGCTACGAACTGTGGTCAGAAACTCCCAGCGAATGACTTTGTGCAGTTTCATGATTCCGCCCCTCCAATTGTCTTGACGAAGATGTCGTGCAAAGGTGGTCGATCAATATGGAGCGCGCGAATTTCCAGGTCTGAAGGAAGGGCCCGCACGAATGCATCTGGGGCAAACAGTCGATCGAGAACGAAATCGGCTCGACCATCGCTCGACGAGAATTCGCCAACTCCCGGTAGCGCAGCAAGAAGCTGTCCATCTCCTTCGAATCTCATATGCACGATGTGGTCGCCAAACGATTCCTTAATGTCAGCCAAATCTCCGTACATCACGCGCTCTCCTCGGTTGATGAGGAAGATTCGATCACACAATTCTTCTACGCGGTTCATTTGATGCGAAGACAGAAGTACAGTCATACCTTCATCTCTCAATTCGCTGATGAAACTCTTGATCAAATCCTGATGCACGGGGTCGAGCCCAGAAAACGGCTCATCAAGAATGACCAGGTCAGGCCGATGCAGGATAGCAGCCACGAATTGAACCTTCTGCTGCATGCCCTTGGAGAGTTTCTCTACTTTCTTGTTTGCCCATTCCTTGAGATCCATTCGCTCAATCCAGTGAGTCGCACGTTTGCGAGCCTCGGCTCGATCGACACCTTTTAACTCAGCAAAATAGGTCAGTAGATCGTGGATCTTCGCATCGCCGTATAGGCCACGTTCCTCAGGTAAGTAGCCTACGTGTTCACGGAAGCTCCTTGGATCCGATGAGGCGAACGCAAAGCTGATATTGCCATTGTCGGGCTGCATGATGCCCATAATCATTCGGATTGTCGTCGTCTTTCCGGCTCCGTTGGGCCCGAGCAAGCCAAGGATCTCTCCCGGATAGGCCTCAAACGACACGTGGTTCACAGCGTGAACCGTGTCGAATGATTTGCTGATAGTCTTGATGCCTAGCGATTGTTCTTTCTGCATCATTCGATCCCCCTTGGAGAGACGATTGTATCAGCCAGTTGCAGCTTATTCATCGCGTACGATGACTATTTCACGTGCCGAAACAAAGGATCGGGTTTCTGATGAAGACAAATTGGAATATAGGCAGTAGTTGAGGTTAGAATGGCTAACAAATTCATATTGCTTCCGTGGGGGAACTGTAGACGTATGATCAGCCTTCTTCTCAAAGAAATCTTCCCCGAGCCTCGACAGCGAATACTTGCCCTGTGCATCGTTGTTGTGTTTATCGCCGCCTGCATCGTCCCGAAACCGGGCGCTCCGCGGATTTCGGGGCTGCAACGGCGCATCAATTTCGCCTTGCCGGGAGCTGTCCTTAGGATCGAGCCTGACGACTATCATCAGATGATTCAGATCCGGAAGTCCATTACGTTAGAGCCAACAGAAGATGCGCGATATGCGTATCCAAGTTCCATTGTTGTCGACGGCAACTGCCAGGTGACCCTACGTGATATCCGAACACACGCAGTACATATCAATGGCTCTGCTGAAGTCTTGCTGGAAAACGTGAGAGTCAACTCGTCCAAGCTTTGCCTCTCGGTATCCGATCAATCCCGTGTGACTGCAGTGCGATGCGGCTTCTCAGGGAGTATCTCAAATGGAACATCGGTAACGGATCAAGCGCAGTTCCGAGCCGAAGATTGTACATGGGAAGGGAACCTGCAGGCTGGAATTGTCGCCAGTGGATCATCTGTTGTTGAGCTGCAGCGTTGCTTCCTCACATCTAATCGAAAGAGTGGGATGGTTCTTGAGAACGAGGCTTTCGCAACGATAGATGAGTGCCGAGTGTCTCGTACGGGAGATGATGCTTCTCCAACATTGCTCAGGAGTTGCTCCCAGTGGGGAACAGGAATCAGGGTTCAGGGTGACGCTGAACTCTATATTGAGCGCAGCACGATCTCAGGAAGTGCTAGGAACGGAGTTGAAGTTGCCGACACCGCAACAGTGAATATGCAGTCCACAATCATCACTGAGAATGGCAATCGCCAAGCATTTGAGGTCATTGCCGAAGAGTCCGTTGCTCAAGAATCCACAGCCACAGGGAACTATGGTCTTGGTGTGCTAATATCCGGAGATTGTGATGTTTCCATCAGCGACTGCGAGATCTCCAGCAATCTTCGTGGAGGGATTGCCTTGCGCAACGCAGAGTGCATCAACGAGCAGAGCCAGGTAGAGAACCTGAGTGTTGCACGTATTCAATTCGTTGGCACTGGTAATCGAATCATTCCCCCGGGATTGCCTGGCGGCAACCTTGAGTTCGATTGTTGCCCTGGAACGCTTTGCGCCAGAGACTAACCAGCACTCGTACAGGCTAGCCCAAAGCGCGAGCCGCACAGGAGTGCACGCACGAAGCTTCACATCCATGATCGATATCCAGTACGAGCAACAACTCTCAGTTGCATCCCCATTCAATTCGCAGTAGACTGACTGGTCGGTCGAATAAAAGATTGATAATCCTTGAAGTCAGGGAGTGCCCTATGAATCTACTGTTGGTGCGATTGCGGTCGCCGAAAATTATGAACTCTTTGCTTCATGCGGCGTCATTTGTGACCAGAAAAGTGGAGTCTCCTCCACGAAGACTATTGCGCATTGCTGCCAGTGTCCCTTCGAACTGGGGAAAGCATCTCATCGATCTGCATGACAGGGGCCCTGAGCCCGAAGCTCTTGAGTGGACTGATTGCGCGATTATGGACAACAGCTTCATTGGCGCCAGGGGTTTTTCAACTACACTCCGCGATTTTGAGAGGAATGCAGTGACGGTTTGCTCTGCTTCAGGCGGCGATGGAGCATCGAGAGGGGAAAAATCGTTGGGCGATGTTCAGCTTCCTTTGCGGATTAAGTCTATACCCAGTTGGAAGTTGGCAAATCTCTCACAGTATGCGTCTGTCAGTATCCCCCTCCACGCTCGTCCCGAACAAGAGTTGACGATGCTTGGTGAGATCCACGGGCCGTCAGTTGAAGAGATGAGACCGCCTGAAGAGATCGTGGAGGAGCTCAATCATCTCTATGTGGCGGGTTGGCGCAAGCATATTCATTTCTTTACTGCAACGGGCGCGAAGTCGGATCCTGCTTGGCTCAGTAGGGTGTTTGCGCAGTTGGAGCGATGGCGGTTTGGTAAACAGGTCAACGGCATGAGTGCTGATATCTGTGCAAGCGAGCTTGCTGAGCCACAGCTAGCATCAACAGCCGCCAAAGCGGGAATCAGAGATGCCTTTTTGCGCTTCGAATTACAGGGAGACCAATCGCTGGGTCTGACGAGCGAACACGACTGCATTTGCTTTCTGAAGAAGCTCCAGCGTCTTGGTATTCAGGTCAGAGGAGGATTGCCGATCGTGAGAGCAGGCATTGGGTGGGACGAAATCATGAACGAAGCCGCGCGACTTCGATCGCTTCACCTCGATCGCCTGCTCGCCCAACTTGTCGGGGCACCGTTGACTTTCAAGAATCGAGTTCACGCTCTTTGGACAGTGCGCTACTTGGAAAAATCATTCCGCGAAGTGCGACAGATTGTGTCCGATGTTGCCTTTGCACGGAAGCGAAGTCCCCAGACCCTGTCTCTGGCAGCAGCAATCGCCATCTACTCAGACACCTATCGGCTGGTTGAGCAATCTGTGTAGTAGGGCGCGCTAGAACGATGATTCATGAGAGGCGAAGAAGTGAGCAAATCAATATGAGGAGTGAGAAGAGAATGGAGACGATGCCAGAGCTACGGATTGGGAATGTTGTATCAAGGTTGCCCATTGTCCAAGGAGGCATGGGTGTAGGAATTTCCTTGTCTGGACTTGCTAGTGCTGTTTCCCGTGCTGGAGGAATTGGTGTGATCTCTGCAGCAGGCATCGGTATGATGGAGCCAGATTTCAAGACCAATTTCCGCAAAGCGAATGTTCGAGCACTGAGGAAGGAGCTCGGACGAGCGAAGGCGTCCTGCTGGGGCCCCATCGGAGTGAATATCATGATGGCTCTAACTGACTGCAGTACGCTGATTGGGGTTGCAATGGAAGAAGGGGCTGATGTTGTCTTCTTGGGTGCAGGATTGCCGCTTCGTCCACCGGCAGGGATTCCTCTTGAGGTGCTTGAGGAGACCTCGACTGCATTCGTACCCATTGTTTCTTCTCCGCGTGCTGCCAAGCTCATTCTTAAACATTGGGATCGCCACTACCAACGGCTTCCAGACGCGTTCGTAGTGGAAGGTCCGCGAGCTGGCGGGCATTTGGGATTCAAGAGAAACGATCTGGATTCGGACGCGAACGATTTGCGAAGCCTTGTTACCGGTGTGTTGGAAGTTGTCCAGCCGTATGAACAACTCCACAACAAGGAGATTCCCGTTCTGGCAGCTGGAGGCGTGTTCACTGGAGCTGACATCCACGACATGCTGCAGCTTGGGGCGGCAGGCGTTCAAATGGCTACACGCTTTGTGGCTACGAACGAATGCGACGCTGATCTTGCATTCAAGGAAGCGTATGTTGACTGTGAACCTGGTGATCTGACGATCATTGACAGTCCATTGGGTCTGCCGGGGCGCGCCATAGGCAATAGCTTCCTGGCGGACGTTGCCCAAGGCGTGCGAAGGCCAACGGACTGTCCGTGGCATTGCCTGATTACCTGCAACGCTGAAACGTCCCCCTACTGCATTGCCCGGGCCTTAACGAATGCAAAAGAAGGTCACCTCGATGACGGCTTTGCATTTGCCGGAGCCAACACACCTCGTGTCAAGGCGATTGTTCCCGTGGCTGAGCTGGTCGCTGAGCTAGAAGCTCAGTATGCTTTTGCCCAATGCATACAGGTGGCATGAACAAGAATATGAAAGACAGCAGCCCTTCGAAACGTGAGGCGATTCGCGATGCTGCTGTGAAGGTCTTTGCAGCCAAGGGCTATCATACGGCTACGGTGAGCGAAGTCGCCGAAGTGGCCAATGTCGGGAAGGGCACGGTTTACTTCTACTACGCAAGCAAAGAGGATCTGCTCCTAGAAATCCTCGTTTACCATTTCGATCAGATGATGTCTGTGATTGAGCGGATTGAGCAGGTTGAGCTTGCCCCAGAGCAAGCTGTCCAGGTTGTGATCAGCGATTCGATACGACGGCTCAAAGAAAACCCCGACCTATTCAAGATCATGGAACAGCAGCCCCTCCTCTATCACGATCGTGTTAAAGAACGTTTTGAGATCTTGTTTGGTCAGATGGTTGATCGCACCGCCGGCCTACTTGCCGCTGGAATGGCACAGGGATTTATTCGATCCTGCGATACACGAGCCGTTGCCAGCGTGCTCCTAAGTACAGCAATATCGTTTCCTCTCTATCTCTCACTTTATCCGGACAAGGATAAGGATGAGACGCTGGATCACCTTGGACAAGAGCTGGCGACACTCCTCTGGGCCTCGCTTCGGAATCAAGATAGCTAGGCCGTTCATTCCCTAGATGCACTCAAACGCTCGGATTTCTCATTGCAGCCCCTCATTTTGTGCCCTGGTTAAGAATAGCTCATGTTGGAATGCATACGGATGAGTTGAAAGTGAACCCGGCAATCTTGTATGGTACCTCTGTTTGCAGGCTGTGAACGGCACTGCTGTTGGGGGGGGGCGATATGATTCAACGAAATCTGGGTATGACGCTTGGCAAGCTATGTCGCTGGACGATTATGCTCTTAGGTACTGTCATGCTAGCCGCTTGTTCCAGTGAGCCATCCCTATCCATCCAATCGCTGATTGACGAGGCTTCTCCTGGTGCAACAGTGAGTATTCCACCGGGTACCTATCGTGAGAATCTGGTTGTTCCCAAGTCCACTAACCTTGTGGGCGAGATGGATGACTCCAGTGGTGTCAGCATTGTCGGAACAGCTGACGGCGAAGCTGCGATTGAGATCAAAGGCGATGTCGAGGTCACGCTACGTGATATTGCCATTACTCGCAGCAAGGGAACTGGTATCACTACCGCCACCTCTGCACGAGTCACTCTTGAGAACGTACAAGCGAAAAACTGCACATCCAGCGGGCTTTCAGTTCGTGATCAATCAACTGTCGTGGCAGCAAACTGCGAGTTCTCTGGGAGCGATCGCAATGGAATCACCATCACAGGCAACGGACAACTGGAAGCCACTAATTGCGTGCTGGAAGGCAATGCTGCGGCAGGTCTTGCGGCAGTGACCACTGGTTCGATCTGGCTCTCCACTTGTGATATTCGCGGCAATGGAGAAAACGGGGTCACTCTTGCTGGCTCCTGCCCCGTGGTTATGACCAACGTCACTGTGGATGGCAATGGCGGAGGTCCTGTAACAGCTGGCGAATTTGTGACTCTGGCATCGGCATTCTCCGTTCTTCTGGGTACAGGCATCTCTCTTAGCGACGAGGTCAGCTTGGAAATGGTGGATTCTGAAGTCACGGCAAGTGAGAGAACTGGGATCGTCGTGTTTGATCAAGCGGCGATTGATGTCGTGAACTGTAGTGTGCTGCGAAACGGGCAACATGGAATCCTTGCAGTTTGCGATGGTGATGTGTCTCTGGAATCCTCAAGTATCGGAAGCAATGCCTCGATCGGCATTATCGTTGCTGGGAACACCCACTTCCACTTGGAAAGCTGCCGGATTCGCTCCAATACTGGCGGCGGGGTTTCCGTTTTCAATGTCAAATGTTATGGCACGGAGGCGGCCTCGAGCCCGTATCATTTCTCTGGGCCAATCTCTGGCGCCAACAACGACATTGGTCGGCCCAATACTCTGGGAGGAAACGGGGAATTTGACTGCTGCCCCAGTTCGCTTTGGAGCATCCTCTGCAGAGAAGTGGAAGGGACAGACGACGGCTCCTGATTCCCCGACAAACTGACTCTCCGCTATCCGGCGAACGCATCGCGAATGCGTTCGAGGCCATCCTGCAGCCTTTCACGTGGGCAGGCCAGATTGAGGCGCGCGAAGCCTTCGCCACCGGGTCCGAAGATGGCTCCCTCATTGAGCGCAACTCGCCCCTTCTTCAGGAGGAATTCGTGAGGCGAGCCCTCAATGTCTGTCCCCTGAAAGTTGAGCCAGGCCAGATACGTTCCCTCCATCGGCGTCATCTGAACGCCGGGCAGTTCGGACGCAATGAATCGCATGGCGAAATCGCGATTGGCTTGCAGCACCTTAACCAGATTGTCTGACCAATCATCGCAATGCTCGAATGCAGCCATCGCAGCTGTGTATCCCATCGCACTGGGATGAATGACCAAACCCTTGCCTGCGTTCTGATACTGCTCACGCAATCCAGGATTGGAAATGACTGCGAAGGCGAATGGAATGCCCGCCACATTGAACGACTTCACCGGTGACATCAGTGTGATGGTACGATCGGCAATCTCACGCGAAAGGGAAGCGATGGGAATGTGCTTGTGTCCTTCGTAGATGAAGTCGGCATGAATATCGTCGGAGCAGATGATGAGATCGTGCTTCTGACAAATGTCGCCGAACTTCTCAAGGTCGTCACGACTGTAAACCTTGCCAATGGGATTGTGCGGATTGCACAGAATGAACAACTCGCTACGTCCCGTAATGGCTGCTTCGAAACGATCGAATGGCACGTTGTAGGTTCCCTGTGTCGTTCGATCAAGCTCGACAAGCTGTCCCTTCAAATCGACGTTCTTGGGAACGCGTAGAAAAGGGTGATAAATGGGCGTTGTCAGTAGCACACCGTCGCCTGGCCGCGTGACCGCATGGGCCGCTAGATGGAAGCCTGCAAATACATTGGGGATGAAGGTAATCCATTCCGGCTCGATGGCCCAATCGTAGCGACGCAGAAGTCGATCGACGATGATCTCGCGCATTTGCGGAGGCTCGCCCGGATAGCCGAAAATGCCATGCTTGACTCGCTCTTGCAGCGCTTCAATGACCGGAGGCGGACAGAGGAAGTCCATGTCGGCCACCCACATCGGTAGCACGTCTTCATCGAAGTAGTTCCACTTGATAGATTCCGAACTGCGGCGGTCGATCATTTGTTGAAATTGGGCGTCATCGAATGTCGAATCAGTTTGCATGGTGCCTCCAGGGCAAGGAGATGGCTCATTCTCTCTCAAGGACACGGGTTACGCAATTGACTGCGTACAGTAATCGTTCCATCAGTTCTGTATCAACGTGCGCAAACCCCTTGAGTTGTAGCGCAAATCCTCCTACTGTCTTTGAGTGATGAAACGTTGGCTTACAATTCGCAATGTCTTGATTCTCGGGATGGTCCTGTTCGTACTCGGCGCCACGATTGCGTGGCTGGAAACTAATCGGTTTCGTGACTCCGAGTATGCGACATTCACGGATCAAAGCCTCCAGATGGCATCCGTGTTTGCTCGATCTGCTCGAGTCTGGCTGATTCGCGACAATCAGGAAGCCGTTGGATTCGCAGCAAATCTGCTGCTTGCAGGCAGCGGGCAGTACGTACGCATCGTCATCGAGAATAACGTTGTCCTTGACAAGAGAAACGGCGATCCCGTCATCGAGGCGCTGAATCTCGAACTGGATAGCGCTGACGCAGCAAGCCTTGAACCCATAGCCACATTGACTCAGCAGCGGCTAAATGTTGCCGTTCCTATTGGGATTTCCAATCAGCGATCTGGAGGATTTGGCATAGTGCAAATCGGGTTCTCCGATACTCATGCCCGTGCGCAAGTACGGAGTCATCGCCTTCTCATTATGGGATTGGCAGGAGGATCGTGGCTTCTTCTGATGCTGGCAGCAATCCTTGCGGCACGAATTGTGAGCATACGAGCTCGTCTAGCAGTAGCTCAATTGCTGGACGCAGATACTCAAGGAATCATCCGTTGCGGTCTTCTGGAGATCGACACGGGAACGTCCGTAGTTCGCCTTTGCGAGAATGATATCGAGCTCACTCCAAAGATGTTCGAGCTATTGACGTTTCTCGCACGCAATCAGGGTAAGACATTCTCTGACAGCGACCTGGTGGCTGCCCTGTGGGCCGAGGCGCCTTATGCCGCCTCTGGTGACGTCAAGCAGTGCATCTATATGCTTCGCAGACGACTGAGTGTCGCTGGTGCTGATCCCAAACGGATTATCGTCAACGTGAAGGGGTTCGGCTACAAGCTGGAAGCACCTACTGAGGAAATACTGAGGAGTGACTGATGGACAAACCACATGCATCCATGGCTGACTGGGAGGGCACAGGAGGAATCATGAGAAGAATAATGACGGTGCTCGTTCTGAGTGTACTGGTCGGCTGCGTGGCAGCGGGCGGGACGGCCAGTGAGTCAATTGCTACATACGATGACTATGTTGAGGTCGTTGCTTCCCTGACGGATCTTCTAGAACGTGCAACCTATCTGGCCATCACAGGTTTCTCAGCCTACGACGCCGCGGATCAGCTAGTTGCAGCGCAGGAATTGGTAAATCTGTTCGAAGGTCCAGGTGGCCCGAATTACGAGTCTCAAACGACTGGCGTTGCAGCGGAGGATGAGCTTGGAATTCTTGCCCGCTTCGAGTCCTGGAGAAACGCGGATATTTCCGACTGGCCTGAGGAAAGTGAGGAAACTCCATATAGCCAATTCACTGTCTATCGGGATGTCTCTTGGAACACAGAGCATTTTCTCAGGCTCTCCTATGTATCTGCTCTTGAGGCATTGCGAATTGCCTACAGCCTTATTGGCCCCAAGGACGCATTTCGGACCTCGTATGCTTGCCTTCTCGCTGCCAGGGGTGGTTTTGATGATCCATTCCTGGTTGCCGGTGTCCAGAGTCTTCAGGATCTTCTTTCAGTTCCAGAGGTTCGAACGCCCCAAGATGAGTCTCTCCAAGCAGCCATTGATGCTTTGCCAGATGGAGGTACATTGCAACTAGAATCTGGGGTCTATCGTGAGCCAGTAATCATTACAAAGAGCGTCACAATCGTAGGCAAGCAGCGGGATGACGAATCAAGGGCAGATGGAGAAACCGTTCTTGAAGGTGTTGCCTGGGATTCGGTGATTTCCGTCTTGTCTGATGAACCTGTAAATGTTGTCATTGAGAATCTCGTAATTCGCGGTGGAAAGACAGCGATCAATCTCTTCGCACTGTTCGATCAGCCCAATGTGACGCTAGAGATGAGGAATGTGACACTCCTTGGGAATAGCACGGGATTGTGGCTCGGAGAAGGAACAGTAGTGACGTGTACAGATTGTAGATTTGAAGACAACGATCGTGCGGTCATGGCCTTGGCTCCTGGAGAAGGGGCACGGGCAAGCTTCACGAATTGCGTATTCGAAGGCAACGGCAACGTGATTAGCGCGAATGAAAACCAGACATTCGCTTTGAACGGTTGTGTCATTCAGAATGGAACAAACCTCGATTGGGACATCAGCATTTCCGCAACATCGTCGCTTGAGATGCGAAACAGCAAACTTACCCGTCGCACCGGACGAGGAATCGTCCTTATGGACACAGCTTCAATGACGCTCGTCGACAGCTTCATCGACACAGGTACTTCCTACGCTGTTTCCGTGGCGAGCACACGCACAAACCTAACAGACCAAATAACGCTAGGTTGCCGTTTTTTCATGGGATGGAGCGAAGAGCTGGCTGGATTGCCTCTCGGAACGATTGCTGGCCGTGGGAATACGATTATTGGCGGTATATGTCCGGAAAGCCTGCAGTTCCTGATTGAACCAGCTCCAGCCGAGATTTCAGTAGCCCCAGGCCAATCGATTCAGGCAGCCATTGAATCCGTTGCAGATGGCGGGGTTATCACATTTGAGTCAGGAACGTATCTTGTGAATCTCGACATTGACCGGTCTTTAACGCTCATGGGCGAAGGCAGAGTGACTTTGACTCCGGTTGATCGGGAGATGCCAGCCATTCGGATTTCCGAGACAGTCGGTGTTGTCATTCAGGATATTCGAATCGAGGCCGCGGCAACGGGAATTGAAACCATGCAAGCCAGTTGTCAATTCATCGGATGCTCGGTCCGAACGACGGATGTTGGTGTGCAGGTCGTGACGATGGATTCCAATACTGTGCGCATTGAGCAATGCGAATTTGCTGGTGGTGGTATGGGAGTTTTATCCCTCGGTTCAGGAGCCATCGAAATTAAGAGCTGCGACTTTACGTCTCTTGGTACTGGAACTATGTTAAGTGGGATGACATCGGTGATGGTGGATGATTGTACGTTTACGGACTGCTATGACAGCATTGTCCTATTAAGTCTGGTGCAGGGAGTGCTGTCTGGGAATCGTATCGGTGGCCCTGGTGGGAGCGGGATACGCGTGGCGGCGTTACCAAGCGGTGTATTAGACGAAATGCAAGCGGCGGCCCCAGACGGTAGTCTAGATGATCTACTGGCTGATGGAACATTGACCTTCATCAACAATGTGATTCAGAACAACAGCATGAGATCCGGTATCAGTCTTTGCGATACCAATGATTCAGAGGTGCTGACGTTTACCGGTACATTGCTTGGATCTGGGAACGTCATTGACAACAAAAGGCTGCTTTGCCCGGTTGACTATGACTGGCCAGACGGTTTCTTCGCGGACGAGTAGCGCTTGGATTTCTGAAATCAGTTTGCGGGGAGGCAACTCCCCGCCTTTTCCTTCAAGAGAGATTCTTGTAGACGGGATCTTCATTTGCTGCGAACCCTCAATTCTGTATCAAATAGCTCAAACGCCTTGTGTTGCATTGAAAAGACCCCTACTGTGTTGAGGTGATGAATCGACGCAAGCTCTGGGTGCTGACTCTCGTATTGGGGCTTCTACTTCTCATTGTTGGGGTAGTGGTCGTGACGAGAGACGTGTTCCACTATCGGACTGCTACTCGCAACGCATTTAGTGACAGTTGCCGTCGTCAGGCGGTCGTCTTCGAGGAGTACGCAGAGCATTGGATTGTTCGCAATCAACTCGATTCCCTCGAAGCCGCGGCCAAGCTTCTTCTCATGGGAAGTGGGATGTATGTCGATGTCACGGTTCAGGGAGAGAGCCTGTACAGCAACCGAGATGCTGACTTGGCCGATGCGTTGCTTCCTTCACCCATTGCGCCCGATGCGCAGATTGAGATGACAGAAACGAGGACTCTTGCGTTCGGTGCAGTTGAAGTCACAGTTCCCATTATCCTGACAGGCTATCCTGATTCCTCGATTGGTATCCTCCGCATGGCGTTCTCAGGAGACTATGCAAATTCGCAAATCCGGGCTCACACACTTCGAAAGACTGGCCTTGGCTTTGCCGCATGGTTGAGCTTGATGGTGGGATTGGCGTTCTTGGGCTGGTGGATGCAAAAGCGGCATCGTTCGATAGACGCATCAATCCTTCAGTGCGGAACGCTGAGAATCGAGCGTGATACATGTGAGGCCTATCTGGATGGGCAGGCACTTGATCTCACACCCAAGCTCTTCGCCTTACTGCTGTTTTTCGCTCGACAACCCGGCGTGATCATCTCAGATCAGGGCATCCTGACTGCAATCTGGCCCGATTCTGCCTACGCCGCGTCAGCCGATGTGAAGCAAGGCATCTACATGCTAAGGCGTAGGTTGCTGGAAGCACATCCAGATCCAACACAAATCATTGTCACTCTGAAAGGATTTGGCTATCGATTCGATCCACCAACGAATGAGGGCGGTTTGAGCGCCAGTTGATGGGGATTTGAGACAGAACGCGTGCATCGTTCTGCGTTCGAAAGGAGGAAACATGAAACGACTCAATAAAACTATGATAGTCCTCGTCATTCTCGGGAGCTTTGCATTTACCAGTGCGTGTGCCCAGGAAGAGGCACATTCCGAGGTCACTGAGAATTTGCAGGAGATAGGGCGGGTTCTTCTTGAGGTGCGAATTGCTTTGGAACAGGCTGCGAATTATGCCGCGATGGGTATGACCGGCTTCAATCCAGACGACTCCGGGCTCTATGCGCAAGCACTTATCAATATTCTCGAAGGCCCTGATAGCGAGCTTTTCGACTCAGCAATCGAAGATATCTGGTCTTTCGATCTAGGTGTTCGACCGTCAATTGTGCAAATTGATCTCACAGATGCGGAATGGCTACGGATTGACGACCAAACACCGAATGTGAGAGGCCTAGGTGACATGTGGGATCGCCATCTTAGTCTCCTTCGCCTAGCCTCCAACGCCATGCAGCTCGGACTGCGCCCTGATGCTGAATCAACGGATTTGGAAGACGCCTTTCTCTCGGCCTATGCGTTGCTACTCGTGGTACAAAACGGTATTCAGGAGATGCTTGGTATGTGGGGGTTCGAGATCGAGATCTGGGTTTCCCCCGGAGAGTCGATTCAGGCAGCGATTGATCGAGCGTGGCCGGGAGTAACGATCTACATGGAGCCAGGCATCTATCGAGAAAGCCTGTACATTGACAAGGATCTGATACTTACTTCTGCGCCTTGGAGAGAGCTGCCGGACCTCTCTCTGTACGATCCTGAGTTGTATCGTGTCATCCTAGAGCCTGTGGCATCGCAAGTCGGGATCACAATCGGGTCTTCTGACTCAATCCGTGTCAGCATTGCCCAGATTACACTTCGGAATGCATCGACGGCGATTGCAGTTTCTGGCAATGCGCACGTTAGCGCAAGAGATCTTTGGATTCAGAAATCCGGTACTGGTGTTGATGTTTCGGGCGACGCAAGCTTGAATCTGTCGTCCTGCATTCTGGAGTACTTTGATACTATCGTGGCGAGAGGATCTGATTCGGCAAGCTTGGAGATATCTTCCTGCTATCTTGAGCGTGGCGAAATTGGAGTCAGATTGCTCGACGAGGCAACGCTGAAGATGACAGACTGCAATGTAGGAATGAACGAAATCGACCTCGACTTGCAGGGCGGCCGAACATCTCTCCTCGATTGTCAAATCTGGGATCATATTCGGGTATCAGGAGAAGCATCACTAGAGATGATCGACACCTCGATTCACGGCAGCAGCGGACCGGGGATTGTTGCCTCCGATCATGCACAGCTGTCGCTCTCTGGCGGATACATTACAGGGCATGATGGCGATGGCATTTTGTTGACAGGAGCAAGTACTCTCGATATGCGTGGAGTCTATTGCGCGAAGAATGAGGGATACGGAGTTCGTGCTCTGTCTGATGAATGTCCCCTTGAAGGAGAGGATCAACCGGAACCGTTCTCAGGGACTATTGCCGGTGCAAACAACATCATCCCAGCTAAGAGCGAGTACATGGGCAATGAGCTCGGCGGCACTTGTCCGGCCGAATACGAGTTCCTGACAAACTCCTCTGAAGACGAGTAGCCAGAAAACGAGAACCCGCTGGAACACAGCCAGCGGGTTTCTTCAAGATAACTGGTGGAGGTGGCGGGAGTCGAACCCGCGTCCGAAAACCCATCTGGTCAGCGTCTACAAGCTTAGTTCCACATTTTAGTTTAGATACGCACACCCCTGCGGACTAGGTTATGCGAATCGATCTTCCTAGAGTTCTTCGCGGCGTCGGAAGCCTTTTACCGCGATATACCCGCTATGTCGACGCCAAAACAAAACTCACGGGGTAGTTTTGCGAGGCGGCCATCACTAGTTTAGGGACGGCGTAGCAAATGCGTAATTGTTCGCAATTGTTGTTTTTTCCCGCCAGTTTAAGGAGATAGCGAGATGCTCCGCTTGCAACCTTCCTTCAGAGAATCCGTCGAAGCCAGTCACCCCCAATTGTCAATGATCAACGATTCATTGTATCCGTCTGACTGGTCAGAGGCAATGCGCGTAAGATATCATCATCCAGGACATCATGACCTATGCAATGGTTTGGATCGCGCTGAGTTTTGGGATGGGTATCGGGTTGGCATCGGCTGTATCGCTGCCAGGTAGAGCGTTGTGGGGTACGATGGTCTGTGCTCTGGTCATTGCATTGGCTGCGTACAAGGCACCGCGCTGGTTTCGAGTGGTGGGATTGTTGGTTGCCGTTCTTTCATTCGGTGCCCTGAGAGATGCATGCGATCCGGGATTTCCTGATTGGCTACTCCGACGCGCACCGAGCCTGAGCGAAGTTACAGGGACAGTTGTCAGCTATCCCGATGTGGGGGAGGCATCGATTTCCTTCACGCTTTCTCCAGTTGAACTGCCTGGCAACGTCGTTGTGCACTGGGCCTGCGACCGGCCTCTTGGCCAACTCCATTATGGAGAGGTTGTTCGTGTCAGTGGCTCAGCACAATTACCCAAGGCCTTTGATGGCTTTGACTACCCTGCCTATCTGGCTAGGCAGCATATCTTTGTGACGATGTTCGCAGATTCCGTCCAGTGGGTGGATCGTCCAGTGAATTCGCTGTGGAATTGGGGCGACCGACTAAGGCAGCGGTTGCTGCTGCGATTTCGCGAGGTCCTATCCCCCGAGCTTGCCGCCATGGCACAGAGCCTGATGTTGGGTGATCGATCGGCATTGCCACTAGATACAGAGGATGCGTTCTCTCGAACCGGATTAATGCATCTGCTGGCTGTGTCTGGCCTGCATCTGGGCATCTTCCTTGGCGGTGCCTGGTGGGGGTTGAGGCGCCTTGGTTTACGGGCTCGATTCGCCTATCCCATGGTTGGATTGCTGGTAATCCTTGCTCTTGTGGTGGTTGGACCTCGTGTCAGCTTGGTGCGAGCAGGGTTGCTATTCGCATTCTTAGCGCTAGGCAGCGTCCTGGCAGATTTGGGAGTCATCTTGCGGCGATGGATACATCCTCTCAATGGGCTCGCTGCGGCAGCCATCGCCATTCTGCTTATCCGCCCTGGTGCCCTATACGATGCTGGATTCCAGCTGACGATG